>Ga0247843_1000210_pt1 | contig 138252 bp, 116 predicted proteins | sample LaCruzMarch2017__FD_192420 | JGI IMG/M metagenome (GOLD analysis project Ga0247843, IMG submission 192420) | Freshwater microbial communities from meromictic Lake La Cruz, Castile-La Mancha, Spain - LaCruzMarch2017_8m | ecosystem: Environmental > Aquatic > Freshwater > Lake | place: Spain...
CCCGAGCCTGCCCTCCTTCGCGCCGCCCCCCCCGGCGGCGCCCTCCCCGCCGCCGCCCCAGACCTCCGCCGCGCAGCTCGAGGCAGAGCGCCTCCAGCGCCGCGTCGAGGAGCTCGATCGCGAGCTGTCGGGGGCGCAGGTGGCGACCCAGCGCGTGGTCGATCTCACGGAGGAGAACCAGCGGCTGAGGGCCCACGCGGACGAGCTCGCTCGGGTGACGAAGGATATGGAGGAGAGGCTCCGGGCGTCGGCCCCGCCCGCCCTCGCCGCGGGCGCCTCGCCGTCGAGGCCCGGAGGGGTCTCGACCCGGGAGTTCCTCGAGCTGCGCGAGTCGCTCAACCGCAAGGACAAGGAGATCCTCGCGCGCGACCGGGAGCTCATCGAGCTGCGCGACAAGCTGCTCCAGTCGGAGATGTCCACGGCCGATGTCGACGACCGCCTCGCCGAGCGCGACCAGGAGGTGATCGCCGCGCGGCAGGCCGGCGAGGCCGCGCGCGCCGAGCTGGAGGCCGAGGTCGCCCGGCGCACGGGCTTCGAGCGGGCGCTCGCCGAGACACGCGAGGCCACGAGCCAGGGCGAGGCCGCGCTTCGGCAGCAGCTCGCGGAGGCCGAGGCCCGGCGGGGCGCCGCGGACGAGGCGCACCAGCGCGAGCTCGCGTCGCTGCGGGCCGAGGTCGAGGCCAGCGTCGCGGCGAGCGTCGCGGCGAGTGCTGCGCAGGCCGCGCAGCTCGCCGCGGCCGCGGCCGCCGAGGCGGCGCTGCGGGAGGAGCACGCACGGGCGCTCGAGGCCGCGCACGCGGAGTCGCGCGCGCTCGCGCAGCAGGGGGAGGCGTCGGTGCGGTCCGAGCTGGAGGCCGCCCTCGAGGCCGCGCGCTCGGAGCACTCGGCGGCGCTCGCCTCGCTGCGGTCCGAGCACGCCGCGGTCGTCGACTCGTTGCGCGCGGACTACACCGGCGCGGTCGACGCGGTGAAGGCCGAGCACGGGCGCACCCTGGAGGCGAAGCTCGCCGAACAAGCGGCGGCCACCGAGGCGCTGCGCACGGAGCACGCCGCGGCCCTCGATGCGGCGCGCGCCGAGCGCGAGCAGGGCCTCGGCGCCCTGACCGCGGAGCACGCGACGGCCCTCGCGGCGGCGGCGGCGCTGACCGCGGCGGCGGTGGCCGAGGAGGCCTCCGCCCGGCGCGAGCTCACCGACCGCATCGCCGGCCTCGACGCGGAGCTCTCCGCGGCCCGCACGCAGAGCGCCGCGCTCGGGTCCGAGCTCGCCGCCGCCACCGCGCGGGCCGACGAGGCCGCGCGCGAGCTCGCCTCGCTGCGCGACCGCCTCGGCGCGATGGAGCGCCGCCAGGCCTCGGCCGAGGCCCTGCTCGACCGGGCGCGCCAGGCCCTGGAGATCGCCGCGGGCCTCGTCCACGCCGCGGCGCACGAGGCGCCCGCCGAGGCCGCCTCCAGCGCCTCCGAGGCGTAGGCCCGACGCCGTCCCGCTACCGGCGCCGCAGCACGCGCCGGATGCGGGCGAACTCCGACGGCGTGACCTCCCGGGTCACCACCAGCAGCGCGACGTAGATCAGCCCCACCACCGCGGCGCCCGCGAGGGTGCCCACCTTGCCGGGCCACGGCACCCACGCGCCCACCGCGGCCGCCCCGCCGCCGCACGCCGCGACGCGCGCCGCCGTCGTGAGCGAGAGGAAGGCCCCGAAGGTGCGGCGCACGTAGGCGCCCACCAAAACGAGCCCGACGAGGCAGCCGAAGAGGGTGCCGAGGGCGGTGTGGGTGAGGGCGGAGAGGTCGGCGGGCGAGAGCGCGAGGCCCACGACGTTGCCGACGAACACCGCGGCCAGCATCGCTGCCATGAGCGCGGTGGCGGCGGCCGTGCGCCCGGCGGCGAGCACGATGGTGGTGCCGATGACCGACAGGGCGAAGGCGCCCTGCGCGAGGGAGAGCCAGCGCAGCACCGGGGCGCCGAGGTCGAAGGGGGGGCGGTACGCGAGGCGCAGCACGCCGCCGGGCATGGCCCCGAGCACCGCGAGCATGGCGCCGAGGGCGAGCGCGCTGAAGCGCAGGGCGCCGCGCACGAAGCCCGCGGTGGCCTCGCGGTCGCCATCCAGCGTGCTCTTCGAGACCACCGGGAAGACCACGAAGGTCACCGCGAGCAGCAGCTGGTACGGCAGGAAGGCGAAGTTCTGGACGGCCTTGTAGACGCCCGCGAGGGTGTTGATAGCCGCCTCGTCGACGCCTTCGCGGCGCGAGAGCACGGCCTTCATCACCAGCAGGTCGGCCTGGAGCACCAGGTTGAGCGCGAGCTGGTAGACCAGCACCGGGGCGAAGAAGCGGGCGTAGCTGCGGGCGAAGACGCCCGTGGAGACGCCGCCGGCGGCGGGGGCGACGGGCGCGCGCAGGTCGTCGCGATGCAGCGCGAGGGCCGCCAGCAGGATGAGCACGCTCGCGATGGCGAAGCCCGTGATGGCCCCGGTGACCCGGAGCGGCGTCGCCGCGAGCCCGAGGATGAGCCCGGTGCGCAGCGTGGCGAAGGTGATGTCGAGCCCGGCCTGCGCGCGGAAGCGGCGCCGCCCGTTGAGGGCGCCGACCAGGGCTGCGTACACGCTGTAATCCGCGACGATGACGGCGCCGATGCGCAGCAGGGGAGGGAGCCGGGCGTCGTGCAGGACCCCGGCGCCCAGGAGGTCGGCCCCGGCGAGCAGGGCGCCCGCGAGGGAGAGCCCGAGCGCGGCGTGGATGAGCAGGCCCTTGCGGAGCGCGGTGACCCCGCCGTCGGTGACCGCGTGCGACATCGCCTGGATGCTGCCCGCCACCACCACGTTGTTGAGGATCGAGATGACGTTGAGCACCACCGCGTAGAGTCCGTAGCCCTCGCCCAGCAGCAGCCGCGTCAGCACGATGGGCTGCGCGAAGCCCGTCACCATGAACCACGCCTTGGCCGCGGCGATGACCGCCACGCCGCGGGTCGACTCGCGCGCGGTCGCCTCAGCCTTCGCGCTCGCCTCGGTCTCGTCGGGTTCGTTCTCGCGGTAGGTCGCCACGGCGCGGTGGATCACCACACTCTGCCGCGGCTGTCCAGGCAGTGTCTCAGCGCGCGGGCGCCGTCGCCCCGAGGCGGAAGCGCACGCCCGCCATCACCCCGAGCGCCGTGACCCCGCCGTTGTCGGCCGGCGCGACGTCGAGCGAGAGCCCGAGGAAGGCCTGCACCGTCGGCGTGAAGCCCCACTCGGCGCGCACGTAGGGGTTGAGCCAGAGCGTCGTGGCGCGCGCGCCCGACACCCCCTGCCACAGGCCCAGCAGCACCCCCGCGGTGCCCCGCAGCGGCAGCCGCCCCGACGAGGGGAAGGTGTACTGCGCCCCCGCGCCGAAGCCCACCGCGCTGGTCGGGGTGGTGAGCACCATCACCGCCGCGGCGACCTCCAGGCCCCGCAGCGCGCCGAGGGCGTAGGCCCCCTCCGCCCGCAGGGCCACCGCGGCGCTCGAGGCCTCCGCCGGGGCGTTGCCCGAGAGCACCATCCCGCTCGGAGCGCGCACGCCGGAGAGGCGCCCCCCCGCGACCAGCGAGAGCCCCACCGCCCACGGCCCGGCGTCGGCGTAGCCCCGCACCGGGTGCGCGAGCGCCTCGGCCTCCCGCTGGCGCCGCGCCGCCTCGGCCTCCGTCGTCGCCCGCTGCCGCGCGGCCTCTTCTTCGGCCAGGCGCCTCGCCTCGGCCTCGCGCGCGAGGGTCGGGTCGACCGGCGGGGCCGACCAGTTGGCCGGGTCGAGCAGCGCGTCGAGCATGCGCCCGACGACCTCGCCGGCGTCCTCGTGGTGGATGCTCTCCTCGCGCGTCGCCGTGCGCCCGGAGGCCGCGTCGACGAGGCTGAGCGAGAGGTTGTACTGCCCCGCGAAGGGCCGCAGCGCCGCCCGGATCACCTGCGTGGCGCCCATCCCCTGCGCCGCCCGCGCGAGGGCCCCGGCGTCGGTCGGCGGGGAGAGCCCGAGGCCCAGGTTGATCGCCGCGCGGTCTGGCAGCCGGGCGCCGCGGGCCAGCAGCGAGCCGCGCAGGGTGGACTCCGCGTCGGCCACCAGGTCTTGCGTGGCGGAGCCCTCGATGGGCAGCAGCACCACCACCCGCTGCGCCGCGGGCGCCACCGGCTGCGCCCCCGCCGTCGCGGGCGCCAGCCATACCCCGCCGAGTAATCCCGCGAGAGCCAGGGCCACGCCCGCCCGCCCGCCCTGTCGTCGCCTGGTGCTCATCGCCCTCTGGCTGCGGGTATACCACCGCATCAGCCGAGCACCTCGCGCTCCTTGCCCGGGCCCTTCGGCGCGCCGACGACGCCCTCGCGCTCCATCTTGTCGACGATGCGCGCGGCCACGTTGTAGCCGATGCCCAGGTAGCGCTGCACGAAGGACACGCTGCACTTGCGGTGCGAGAGCACCAGCTGCACGGCCTTCTCGTACTTCTCCGGCGGCACGCGGATGTCCGACTCGTGCGCCTCGTCGACCTCGCCCTCCTCGTCCCTCGGCTTGAGGATGTCCTCGTCGTAGTTGGGCTTGCCCTGCGCTCTCCAGTGGTCGGTCACGGCCTGCACCTCGTCCTCGTGTACGAACGCGCAGTGCACCCGCTTCAGGTCGCTCGACCCGGGCGGCAGGATGAGCATGTCGCCCTTGCCCAGGAGGTTCTCGGCGCCCTGCTGGTCGAGGATGACCCGCGAGTCGAGCTTCTGCCGCACCATGAAGGCGATGCGCGCGGGGAAGTTGGCCTTGATGATCCCGGTGATCACGTCGACGCTCGGGCGCTGCGTGGCCAGGATGACGTGGATGCCCGCCGCGCGGGCCTTCTGGGCGAGGCGCGCCACGGCGGCCTCGATGTCCTTGCCGGCCACCATGATGAGGTCGGCGAACTCGTCGACCACGCACAGGATGTACGGCAGCTTGCGCGGCGGCGGCAGCTCGGCGGTCTCGCCCTCGGCCAGCGCCTTGGTGGTGCCGGTCTCCTTGGGGCGCACCGGGCCGTCGCTGCCGCGCAGGGGCTTGCCCTCGGCGACGGCCTTCACGACCTTCTCGTTGTAGGTGCCGATGTTGCGCGAGCCGGTCTGCGCGAAGAGCGTGTAGCGCCGCTCCATCTCGTCGACCACCCAGCGCAGCGCCAGGGTGGCCTTCTTCATGTCCGTGACCACCGGCAGCAGCATGTGGGGGATGCCGTCGTAGACGTTGAGCTCGACCATCTTCGGGTCGATCATCAGCATCTTCACGTCCTCGGGGCCGCGCTTGTAGAGCAGCGAGGTGAGCATCACGTTGAGCCCGACGCTCTTGCCCTGCCCCGTGGCGCCCGCGACGATGAGGTGCGGCATGGTGGCGAGGTCGGCGTAGAAGGGCGCGCCCACGACGTCCTTGCCGATGGCGACCGGCAGCGCGCCGCCCAGCGAGCGGAACGCGTCGGTCTCCAGCAGTTCGCGCAGGTACACCATCTGACGGTTGGTGTTGGGGATCTCAAAGCCCACGCGCCCCTTGCCCGGGATCGGCGCCACGATGCGCACCTTGCTGGCCTCCAGGCTCATCGCGATGTCGTCGCTGAGCCGAGAGATCTTGGTGAGCTTGGTGCCCGCCGCCGGGACCACCTCGTAGGTGGTCACCACGGGGCCGGGGTGGATCTCCATCACGCGCCCCTCGATGGTGTAGTCCGCCAGGGTGCGCACGAGCCGATCGGCGGTGCCGCGCAGGTGGGCCTCGTCGAAGGTCACGCGGTTGGGCGGCGGCGGCGCGAGCAGCACCACCTCGGGCATCGCCATGGGCTTCGCGACCGCGTCGACGTGCCGCGGCGGGGTCTTCTCCACCGGCACCGCGGCGGACTTCATCGCCTGCTCGATCTCGCGCTCGTGCGAGACGATGGTGAGCGGCGCCGCGGGGTCGACCTCGTCGTCGGTCGCGAGGGTGTCGTCGTCGACGAAGGGGTCCATCTCCGCGGCCGCCGCGCGAGGGGGCGGCGGGTTCGAGGCGCGACGCGGCGCGGGGGGAGGGGGCGTCGAGGGACGCGGCGCGGGCGCCTCCTCGACGGCCGCCACGGTGACCTTCGCCGGCGCGTGGACCTTCGCCGGGGCAGGGTCCTTCGGGGGCGCGGTGGCCTTCGCGTTCGAGCGCGGGGTCGCGACCACCTTCACGGGGGGGGACGGCGCGGGCTCCTCGTCGGCCTCGGGCTCACCCTCGGGCTCTGCATCGGGCTCGGCCTCGGCGGCCTTGCGGCGGGTCGAACGCGGGCGGCGGACGGGCTTCGCCTCGCTGGCCGCGCGGTCCTCCTCGTCGAGCATGATCTCCGCGAGCGAGCGGCCGTCGCGCTCGGCCTCGTCGCTCTCCTCGGGGGCGTCGGCGTCCTCGATGACCGGGCGCACGGCGCGCTCGGCCAGCTCCTCGGGGCGCTCGCGGGGCGCCGGAGCCGGGCCCGGCGAGCCGTGCCGCGACTCGCGCCAGGCGCGGGCGACCGACCCGACGCCGTCGCGCAGCCACAGCCCGCCCCGGGCGCTGGCCGAGCGCGCCCCGACGGCGACGGACACCACGCTCAGCCGGGTGCGGGCGACCAGCGCGACCAGCATGGCCGTGAGCACCAGGGTGTGGGCGCCGGCGTTACCCACCGAGGCGCGCAGCGAGTCGCCGAAGGCCGAGCCGAGCAGCCCGCCCGCCGGGAGGCCCCCGAGGGCCGGGCGCTCGCCCCAGCACAAGTGCATGGCGGTGGCCGCGGTCGCGATGATCGACAGGGTGCCGAGCACCCGGCTCACCTCGACGGGGCGCGTGATGCGTCGAAACATCCGGACGGCGTTGACCGCGAGCGACCAGGGCACGAGCAGCGCCGCGGTGCCGAGCGCGGTGGCGAGCACCTCGGACACGCGCCGCCCGAGGGGCCCGGCCCAGTCGGCCCCGCCGCGGGCGTCGTAGCTGAGCAGGGCCATCGCCGTGAGCGCTGCGAGCGCCGAAAGAACGAGGCCCGCGACCTCGTGCCGCTTGGGCTGTGCCATCGGCGCCGCATCGCGGCGGAGGTTCATGGGCGGAGAGGCCATGCGCGCCATCAAGCACATTCGTCCCCGGAGCGGGAGAATCCTGCACGACACTCCGCGGTGCTGCGCTGTTGATTCTCCCGCGCGGTCGGTTAGAGTCGCCCCGCAGTTCGCAGCCGCGGGGCTTTGGTTTTCAAACCGCGGCGTGAGGAGACGATGCTGAATCGACGACGTGCCGCGGCACTGGCGGGTCTGATGTTTGTCGCGGCTGGGTGCGGCGTCAACGACGACAACATCGAGCACTGGAAGCACACCCAGCGCGGTCCACGGAAGATCATGACCGTGCTCGTGGGCACGAGCTACCCGCAGCCGCTGCGTGTGCACGCGGCGCGCGCGCTCGTGGAGATGAAGCACCCCAACGCCAACGGCCTCGACGTGCTCGCGCTCGCGATGCAGCAGATGCCCGTGAGCGAGCGCGATTCCATCGTGCACGCGCTGCTCCCCGAGCTGCAGCGCATGATGGCCCCCGCCGCCGCCCCGGCGCCGGGCGCCGCCGCCGCCGCGCCCACCGAGCCGCAGATCAAGGCGAAGGACGCGGCGTACGTGCTGCTCCGGGGCGACGGCCGCAGCTCCTTCGCGAGCGCCGACGACCGCGCCGCCCTCGCAAACCTCATCCTCGACTGGGTGCTCGCCGACTTCAACCAGCGCGCCCTCGCGGGCTCGTACACCGCCGAGCAGATCGTCAACGCCGTCGGCCCCACCGCCGCCGATCGCCTCACCCGCGCCCTCACCAGCGACGACAACGCCATCCCCGTGTCGGTGGAGATCGCGCGGCTCATCAACACCGTCGGCGCCCCGGCGGGCAAGCAGGCCGCGGTCGCGCAGCTCGTGCGCAACGCCACCGAGGTGGGCGGAGCCGGCGCCACCGAGCGCATGCGGGCCAAGGCACGCTCGCTGCTCACCACCGGCGGTCGCGCCGTCGACGACGCGCGGGTCAACGCCGCCGCCGAGCAGCTCCGCGGGCAGTACCTGACCGTGCTCTTCGAGGCCATCAAGACCCTCGGGCAGCCCAACGGCACGGAGTACCTGCTCGCGGTCGCGCGCGACCCGGCGGTGATCATCGAGCGCCGCCGCGCGGCCCTCACCGCGATGTCCGGCAGCGTGTCGGCGGCCAACAACGCCGCGCTCCTCGCGATCATCAACGCCTGCCCGGCGGGCACGCCGGTGGGCGGCGCGCAGTGCGACGTCGACCTCCGCGGCCTCGCGGTCGACCGCATCGGGGAGACCCGCAGCCGCGAGGTCATCCCGACCCTCTTCTCCCTCTTCGACCAGGCCAACGGCGTCGCGGCCGACATGAGCTTCACCATCCGCTGGAAGCTCGGCGAGGCCATCCTGCGCCTCGGCGGCGCGAGCGTGCTGCCGGAGTTCATGACCCACCTCGCGGCGCAGCGCTCGGCGCCCTTCGCGGGCTTCACCTTCGCGGAGATCAGCGGCGAGGCGCAGGCCATCGGGGACATCTCCCCGCCGCCGCGCGACGCGCTTCGGGGCTTCACCGCCGCCGCCTACGCGCAGCCGGTGCGGCTGCTGGCGATGATGTTCCTGGGCATCAAGGGCGAGACGCGCGACCTCGCGCTGCTGCAGACCTTCGCGGCCGACGCGACTGCGGTCACCGGCGAGGGCTGGAGCGCCGCGCAGCTCACCACCGTGGGCGCGGTGGCCGCCCGGTCGAAGGACAACCTCCAGCAAGCGCTGCGCGCGGCCCAGCAGGCGCCGGCCAACGGCGTGGCAGCGCAACCGTAAGGGCTCACCAATGGGCGGCGATCCGCAAAGCAAGAACCCCAGGCAATTCAACTGCCGGGAGTACCTCTGGGAAACCTTCGAGCAGATGTCGCAAGAGCTCGACGTCACGCTCGACTACCTCATCAACGAGTCGATGAGGCAGTACGCGCGCGGTCGAGAGCGCGGCGGTCCGATGGTCGAGCAGCCCGAGCAGCCCGAGCGGCTCAACGCCAACATGGGCGGCTATCGGCCGCAGATGCCCGGCATGGGCCAGGCGCCGCAACAACAGCCACCGCCGCCGCAGCGCCCGGGGATGCCCGGCATGGGCCAGGCGCCGCAGCCGCAGCGCCCGGCAATGCCCGGTATGGGTCCGGCCCAGGGGATGCCGGGGCAGGCCGCGCAGCGGCTCCCGTCGATGTCGCCGGGGCAGATGGCCCCGCGCCCGGGGATGCCCACCAACCAGCCCATGCAGCCGCAGGGGCGCCCGGGGATGCCCGGGATGGGCGCGCCGCCGCCGCAGCGGCCCGGGATGCCCGGGATGGGCGCACCGCCGCCGCAACAGCAGCAGCCCATGCAGCCGCCGGCCCCCCAGAGACCGCCGCCGCCGCAGGCGCGTCCGGCGTCGCAGGGGCGCACCCTCATCGCGCTCTTCGAGGGTCAACAGTACCCCGTGACGAAGGAGGAGTTCGTGATCGGCCGGGGGCAGAAGACCACCGACCTGACCATCCGCGACTCCAACGTGTCGCGTCGTCACGCCTGCGTGGTGCTCTACAACGGGCAGTACTGGATCGTCGATCAGCAGAGCACCAACGGCATCGACTACCAGGGCGGCAAGGTCGACCGGAAGGTGATCGAAGACGGCGACTCGTATCGCATCTGCGACCACGAGATCCAGTTCGTCTACCGCTGATCGCGGCGTCGCCCTGTGCTGGGCCATGGACCAGCGTCGAGCGTTCGGTGTACCGTCCCCCAGCGGGCCGTCGTGCGTCGCCGCGGTGGATGGGACATGACCGAAGATCCAAACCGAAAGACCTACCGGCAGTTCCAGTGCAGGGACTACCTCTGGGATACCTATGAGCAGATGTCGCGCGAGCTCGAGTGCTCGGTCGACTACCTCATCAATGAAGCGATGCGCCACTACGCGCGCACCCAGGGCAAGGCCCAGCCCGGCGGGGCCGCGCCGCAGCCCATGGGCCGCCCGCAGACGGGTGCTCCGCCGATGGGGCGCCCGGGCGTGGGCACCGGCGCGCCGCTGCCGGGCATGAACGGCATGCGGCAGCCCGTGCCGTCGCCCGTCGGCGGCGGGTCGATGAACGGCCGCCCGATGGGCCCGTACCCCAACCAGCCCGGCGCTCCGCCGCAGCAGCGCATGCCGCCGATGGCGCAGCAGCGCCCGCCCGCCCCGATGGCCGCCCCGAGCGGCGGCGTGCTCATGGCCGTCTTCGAGGGCCAGCGCTACCCCATCACGAAGGACGAGTTCTTCATCGGGCGCTCCAACAAGAGCTGCGACCTCATCGTGAAGGACCCCAACGTCTCCCGGCAGCACGCCCGCATCGTGCGCCACCAGGGGCAGTTCTGGATGGTCGACATGGGCAGCACCAACGGCATCGAGTACCAGGGCGGCCGCGTCGACCGTCGGCCCATCGCCGAGGGCGACCTCTTCCGCATCTGCGATCACGAGATCGCCTTCACCTACCGCTGACCTTTCGCGGCGAGGCCCCGCGCAGGGTCAGCTGCGACAAGCAATCCCCTTGTCACGATGGCGACCTCGCGTGGAGACTGCGCGCATGCGTCGTCATGCCTGGGTGTTCGCCGTGCTTCTGCCTGGCTCCGTGCTCGCGTGCTCGTCGGCGTCGACCCCGATTGACGCGGCGGTGGGGAGCGACACCGGGCCCGTCGCCGATGGAGCCGTCGATGCGAGCGAGGCCCGCGACGCCGCGCCCGTCGACGGCGCGCCGCCCTGCGAGGAGGAGCCGCCGACGCGCGAGTCGCTGAGCCCGACGGCGCTGTACCTCACGCCCGGGACGCGCGCGCCGCTCACCGTGCGCATCGGCCGCGACCGCTGCGCGGCGGTCGGGCTCCCCGCGAGCTCGGGCACCCCGTCGGTCGCCACGGTGGCGTCGGCGATGGTCACCGTCGCGCGGGGAGAGTCCACCGTGACCCTCGACGTGACGGCCGTCGCGCCGGGCACCTCGGTGGTGCGCGTGGGCGCGGCGATGGTGACGGTGACGGTGCTCCCCGCGGCGCTGCCCGCGTGCCCGACCGCCACGCCGGCGGCGCGCGGGATGCTGCGCGTCGGGCAGACCGTGCGCGGGACGGCGGGCGGTCCGCTGGAGCAGGTGACCGTGGGCTTGCCGGCCGCGGCGACGGAGGTCGCGCCGCTGGAGGTCGCGCTCGCGTGCGCGGCCGACCAGGTGCCGGAGGGCTTCTCGGCCATCGGGCCGGCGGTGCGCTTCGACCCCGTCAACACGAAGCTGATGCGGGAGATCCCGTTCACCATCCCCGTCAACGCCGCGCGGGTGCCGCCGGGGCTCGAGCTCCAGATCCAGCTCGCGTACACGGCGCCCGGGTTTCGCGCGCCGCGCATCGTGCCGGCGGCGGACATCCACCTCACCAACGACGGCCGCGCGGTGACCTTCGAGGCGCCGCGGCTGGGCACCTGGCAGCCGGTGGTCCGCACGGGGCTGGGCACCCGGCGCACGCGGCAGCGCTTTACCTTCCACAGTATTCTCGGGGTGTCCATGGGCTCCGCGGGCGCCGGCATGATCGGCATGCGCAACCTCGACCTCTTCGACTTCATCGCCCCGCTGGGCGGGCCCGTCGACTGGAACTACCTCGGGCACTACATCCACGACTGGCACGTCGGCGGGTTCTGCTCCGCGGCGCAGCGCGCGGTGGACCCGACGGGCTGCGCCGCGGGCGCGAGCCTCACCCGCACGCCGCCGTCGGGCGACCTCTATGAGCGCCGGCAGCACTTCGAGGACTGGTTCTTCCCCGACGGCTGGGAGGGCCAGGGGGGGACCTTCGATCGGCAGTCGTACATCCAGATCTTCCGCGACCTCACGCGCATGTTCGGCAACGCGGTGACGCCGCCCGGGATGACCGGCGTGCTGCCGCGCGGCGTGCCCGACGCGGAGCTCATGCGCTCGGACGGCGACCGCTGCTCGATGCCCGTCACGCTCACCGGCTACTACGACCGGGAGTACAACCCCGACGGGTCGCTCCCGGTGGTGACCTTCTGCGACGGCACGCACGTGCGCGGGCGCGCGGGCCAGTGGGACGGCACCCGCGGCAACTTCCCGATGGAGGTGACCCTCGCCGTGGACGTCAACCGCAACGGCCGCCGCGACGCGGGCGAGCCGGTGCTGCGGCGCTTCTACGAGGACTTCCGCGACGTGGGCGCCGACGGGCGCGCGTCGGCCGACGAGCCCGGGTTCAACGCCCTCACCAACCCCGACCCCGCGCAGGACGACTACGACCGGCAGTTCAACCCCGGCGGGCTGGAGGGGAACTTCCAGCGCGACGAGGGCGAGGCCTTCGACGACCTGGGCATCGACGGCGTCGCCTGCCCCGCGGGCCAGATGTGCCCCTTCGACACCGGCGAGGGCAACGGCCGCTGGGACCAGAACCCCGGCTGGGAGCGCTTCAGCCAGCGGAGCCCGCGCAACATCGTCGCCAGCGCCGCCACCACCGCCGCGCAGCTCGCCCGCGTGGGCGTGTGGACCGACGGCGGCGTGCACGACCTGTTCAACTTCGCGACGGTGTCGAACCACTTCGCGGGCGCCTTCGCGCAGCGCGGACTCCCCATGCACTACTACAACAACTTCGCGTCGCTCGGCGCCGACCGCGTGCCCGAGGTGCCCTTCCCGCACGACCTCGTCGACTACGCCCGCATGCCGAGCCACGTGATGCTCCGCTACGGCAACCCCGACGCCACCATGACCGAGCTGGTCAACGGCGACGGCGCCCACGTCGGCACCATCCCCCAGATCACCAGCCGGCTGTACACCTCGCTCTTCTGGATGGCCGCCCGCTGGCCCGGCGGCGACCGCCGCGCGGCGCGCTACTCCACCGAGTTCGACAACGCGGGCCGCTGCTCGACGGGCTACTTCTGCACCTTCGACTTCCGCTCCGACCGCTCGGGGCGCAACGGGCCGGTGAGCGTGTACCTCCCGCCGGGCTACCACGACCCCGAGAACGCCGGCGTGCGTTACCCGGTGGTGTATTTCCTCCACGGCTACGGCCAGCAGCCCTCGGACCTCGTCGCCACGGGGCTCATCGTGGGCAACTTCATGGCCCTCAGCAGCATCCCCTCCTGGCGGCGGCCGCAGAAGTTCATCATGGTGTTCCCGGACGGGCGCTGCCGCCCGGCGGACAACTGCCTGCGGGGGACGTTCTATACCGACTCCCCCGTCGGAAACGCCCAGATGGAGACGTACTTCCTCGACCTGTACCAGTACATCGACCGCAGCTACCGCGTGCGCGCCCCCGAGGAGGTCGAGGTCGTCGACTGAACCTTCTGCCTCTACCGGGTGTCAACGCAGGACACCACCGATGAGCCACCGCACCCCCCGCACCACCGCCCTCCTCCTCGCCCTCCTCGCAGCCTCCTCCACGGCCTCCGCGCAGACCGCGGTGGAGGTCTTCGAGCGCGGCGCCGCGCGCCTCTCCCTCGACGGGCTCCTGCGGGAGTGGTCGGGCTTCGGCCAGCTCCGCGCCGTCGACGACCGCGGCGGCGTCACCGCCGGCCTGCCCGCGTGGCGCGGCAGCGACGACGCCTCCTTCGGCTACGCCCTCGCCCGGGACGCCGATGGGCTCTGGATCGCCGCGGAGGTTCGCGACGACGTGCTCGTGCGCTCGGCCGCGCACCCCGACGGCGACGACCACCTGAGCGTCGCGCTCGCGGTCACCGTCGGCGGGCGCACCGTGGCCTACGAGCTCGCGCTGTACCCCGGCGAGCCCGGGGCCTTCGCGGGGCTCGTGCGCCTCCGCGGGGGCGCTCGCGGCGCCGTGGCGGGCGCGCAGCTCGTCGATGCCGCGCTGCCCGATCGCATGGGCGTGACCCTCGAAGCCCGCGTGCCATGGAGCGCCGTGCCCGAGCTCCGCGCCCACCCGGAGAGCCTGCGCGCGAGGGTGGCGTGGCACGACGTCGACGCCCCGCGCCGCGCGTCCGCCGAGACGGTGATCGCCACGGGCCCCGGCGACGGCGCGCACCCCGACGCGATGCCCCTCGCCGTGGGGGCCGCGTCGCCTCCCGCCCCGAGCGCCCTGCTCGACCGCTTCCGCGCCGAGCGCGGGGTGACGGGGCCCGCGCGCCTCGACCGCGCCGCCGACCTCGCGGGCGACGCGCGCCCGGAGCGGGTGGTGGTGTTCCCGGGCTACGTCGTGGCGCTCGGGCCGGGCATGGCCCAGGGCGTGGGCTACGTGTTCATCCAGCTGCCCGCGCGCAACGGCGACGACCTGCTCGACGTGACCGTGCGCGACCTCACCGGCGACGGGAAGAGCGAGGTGGCCCTGCGGCAGCGCGCGGGCACCGAAGGGGGCTTCACCCGCGAGCTGCTCACGGTCTACCGCCTCGACGAGGCCGGGAGCTTCCAGCAGGTGTTCGTGCACGAGGTGGGGCGCGCGATGGGCGCCAACCGCCTGAGCGACCGGGTGACCTGGGAGCCCGCGGGGCTGCGCATCGAGGCCGGCGCCCCGGTGGGCTTCACCGCGGCGACGTGGCCCGCGGCGACCGAGGCGGGCGTCGAGGCGCCGCTCACGCCGTGGAGCGCCGACCGGGCGCGGGTCTTCGCCTGGAGCCCGTCGACGCGGGGCTTCACCGTGGCGCGCAGCGAGCGCAACCCCACGGCGACGACCGCGGCGGTCGCGACGGCGGCGGTGAATACCCCGGCTGGTAATCCAACGGCGCCCGCGGCGCTCCCGGCGGACCTCGACGGCGTGCTGCGGCTGTTCCGTCAGCGCGAGGGGGTGCCCGAGGGGGCGGCGCCGACGCACCGCGCGAGCGGCGACGTGGCGGAGGATGCCTTCGCCGAGGAGGTGCTGGTCTTCGGGCGCACCCTCGTGGTGCTGGGGCAGCGGTTCTACGGCGGCCGGTCGTACTACTCCGTGGCGCTGCCGCTCTCCGAGGGCGACGCCGTGCTCGACCTGCGCCTCGCCGATCTTACCGGGGACGGTAAGCGCGAGGTGGTGCTGCGCGTGCGGCGGGCGGTGACGACGCAGCTGCAGGGCGCCGCGGTGCCGTCGCAGCGCGAGATGCTCCTGGGGTACGCCGTGACCGGTCCGCGGCGCGGGCGGGTCTTCGGCGCGGAGGTGGCGCGGCGCGTGGGCGACGACGCCGTGGTCAACGAGGTCGCCGCGGTGGGCCCCGGGGGCGTGACCCTCCGCAGCGGCGCCGCCCGGGGCTGGAGCGCCGCGACCTACCCCTTCCACGACGCGCCCCCGCAGGGCTTCTTCCCGCTGCTGCTGCCCTGGGACGCGGCGCCGCCGCAGGTCACCTACCGCTGGACCGGCGCGGCCTTCGAGCGGGCCCCGTGAGGCTCGCCGCGCTCGCCCTGGCGCTGTCCCTCGGCTGCCTGCGCACCGTGACCCTCGGGCCCGCGGCGGACGGGGGCGGCGGCGATGGGACCGATCCGCCGGAGTGCGCGGACGACCTCGACTGCGACGACGCCGTGGCCTGCACCGCCGACCGCTGCGCGGCGGGGCGCTGCGTGCGCGCCGTGGTGCCCTCGCGCTGCGGCGACGGGACGGTGTGCGACCCGGCGCGCGGGGGCTGCGTCGACCCGCGGTGCCGCGACGGGGGATCGCCCTGCGAGGGCGACGGCGGCGTGGCCTGCGTCGACCTCGGGGCCTCCACCGCCGACTGCGGTGCGTGCGGCGTGCGCTGCCGCGCGGGCGACGTGTGCGACCGCGGGGCGTGCGTTCCGCGGGCGCGCGGGGCGAGCGCGCGGTGCCGCCGGGCGGGCGACTGCGCCGAGCCCTACGCCTGCGACCTCGACCTCGGCGGGGTGTGCGCGCTGCCCTGCGCGCCGGGCGAGGCGGCGGACGAGGCGCGCGCTTGTGGCGCGGGCGCGACCTGCCTCTCCCTGGGCGACGGGACCGGGCGCTGCCTGCGCGCGTGCGACCCGCGCGAGCGCACCCTCAACCGCGGTGCCTGCGCGTCGGGCCAGGTGTGCACGGCGCTGTGGCTCCGCAACGACCTCGCGCGGCTCGACGAGCCGGCCTGCGTGGGCTTCTGCCAGAGCGACCTCGACTGCCAGGGCGACCCGCGGGGCGGGCGGTGCAGCCTGCGGACGGGGGAGTGCGGCGCGCGCGCGGACGACGGGCGCCTCCGCCCGGACGGCGCCCTCTGCGACCCGGAGGCCCTCGACGAGGCGGGGCGCAGCGCCGTGTGCCGCGGGTTCTGCGCGCGCGTCGGGGCGGCCGGGCGGGGGCTGTGCGCGAGCCTCTTCGACCGCGCGACGCGCGAGCGCTGCTACGACGACCCCGCGACGATGAGCCCCGCCGGGCCGGTGGGGGCCGACAACCTCGGGCTGTGCGTCTACCGCGCGTGCGCCGACGGCTGCGCCTGCGTGGGCGGGGCGGCGTGCATCCTCCTGGAGGACGGGGCCGGTCGGCCGCAGCCCGGGTCGGCGCGGTACTGCCTCCCGCCGACGGCTGCGCAGCCCGTGGGCCTCGGCTGCCCGTAAGGGAGCGCGTCGGCGCGCGACGATCGATCGCCGTGCCGCGGGGGCTCTGCGATACCCTGCGGGGCATGCAGCATCCGGTTGATCCGTCCCAGCTCCCCGAAGGCGCGCGCAAGGTGCTCGCCGGCCCCGCTCCGCTGAAGATGATGGCCGCGCGGGGGATGGCGCCGCTGCCGCCGGTCGCGATGGTCTGCGCCCTCTACGGGCTCGCCTGGAGCGACGACCCCGGCCTGCGCGACGCGGCCGCCAAGACCCTGCTCGGGCTCCCAGAGGCGGTGGTCGGCGCGGCGCTCGCGGCGGTGGATTTCCCTGCGGCGGTGCTCGACGACCTCGTCACCCGGGCGGCGGGCAACCGCGCGTACGTCGAGCGGGTCGTGCGGCACCCCAACACGGCCGGGGAGACCGTCGCCCGGCTCGCGCGCAGCTGCGACGAGGCGCTCTCGGAGATCATCTCGCAGAACGAGCAGCGGATGCTGGCGTCGCCGGAGATCATCGAGGCCCTCTACCTCAACGCCGCGACCCGCATGTCGACCTCCGACCGCATCGTGGAGTTCGCCGCGCGCAACGGCCTCAAGGTGAACATCCCGGGCTTCGAGCAGATCGTCGCCGCGCTCCAGAACCAGGTGATCCCGCCCCCGAGCGAGGCGCCACAGGAGCGCGACGCGGCCTTCGTCGTGGCGCTGGAGGAGGCCCGGGAGCTGAGCCTCGACGACATCGAGGAGGACGAGGACGGCGGCATCCGGGTGAAGGAGGGCGCCCGCAAGGCCGAGAAGAAGCTCGAGGACATGAACGTGACGGAGAAGATCCGCACGGCGATGCTGGGCAACTCGCTGCAGCGCTCGCTGCTCATCCGCTCGACCAACCGGCTGGTGGCGGCGGCGGTGCTCGACTCACCGAAGATCGGCGACGACGAGGTGATCAAGATCGCCGCGAGCCGCAACGTGAGCGACGACATCCTGCGGCGCATCTCCAACCGGGGCGCGTGGCTGCGGCTCTACGAGGTGAAGCTCAACCTCGTGAGCAACCCGAAGACGCCCGTCGGCGAGGCGATGAAGCTCATCGTGCACCTGCGCGAGAGCGACATGAAGCGCGTCGCGACGAGCAAGAACGTCGCGGCGGCGGTGCGCAGCGCCGCCGGCAACCACCTCAAGAAGCGGAAGTAGGCCGCGGCGCGGGGCGTCACCGGGGGGGGGCAGGGATCAGGTCGACGCGCGGCCGCGGGGGAAGAAGCGCGCGGGCCACGGGCATCGATGCGGCGATGATCTCCGGCGCGCTCCCTCGAAAGGGGGGACCGCAGAAGTGCTCGCGTTCTGTGGGTGCATCAAGCGACAGTTGCGGGATGCAGAGCCCACTCTCCCTGGTTGGCCTCGCGCTCCTGGCTGGTTGTGCCTCGACGCCTGCGCCCGCACCCCAGACCCCGCCGGCTCCGGCGCCGGCGCCGGCCCCAGAGCCCGCGCCGGCCCCGGAGCCCGCCCCGGAGCCCGCCCCGGAGCCCACCCCGGAGCCCGCGCCCGCGCCCGTCGTGACGGTGTTCACGCCCTCGGCGGAGGACACCACCGCGTGGAACCACGCGCGCACGGTGCTCGACTTCAACGCGCGCGCCAACTTCGGCGGCGGGCGCCTCACCACCGGCTTCACGCCCGACCCGTGGACCTTCCCGCTCACCGCGGGCGGCGGCCGCAACCCGGTCAACGTCACGGACCTCGGCATCCGTGACAGCGTGAGCGGCGAGCCCTGCGGGCGCTCGTTCGTCACGCGCCGCCCGGACTTCCACTTCAACTTCACCGCGGGCACGACGTTTCCGCTGCTGCGCTTCTACGTCCTCACGCAGAACAACTCCGACGCCACGCTCGTGATCAACGAGCCGGGCGGCCGCTGGCGCTGCAACGACGACCACCACCGCGAGGGCTGGGGCAACAACCTCATGCCGACCATCGACTTCGCGAACCCCCCGGCCGGTCGCTACGACATCTGGGTGGGCACCTACGACGCCTCGTCGCACAACCCGGCGATCCTGCACGTCACCGAGCTCGACTCCAACCACCCGTAACGCGTCGGCCGCGGTCGCGCGGCGCCCTCCGTCCGGGGGCCGTGCGAGCGCAGCTCAGGGCCTCGCCGTTGCGCACCATGCAGTCCTGGTTGGGGGTTTGGGCCATCGCCGCGCAGGCGATGCGCGCCGAAGCCGCGCGGATGCTCCAGCTCTTCCGTGCAGAGAACATCGGCCCCGACTTCGACCCGGCGGCGTTCCGCCCGGGCTTCGAGGTCGTCGGCCTGCGCGCGCTCAACGAGGGCAGCTGAGCCGCGCGGCGGGCCCATTTGGTCTCGGTGCGGAGGCCTGGATTCCGCTACCCTGTGCCGCGTGATCAACTGGCTCGCTCGCTCGGCGATGGTGACCCTCTACCCGCGCTCGGAGCAGTTTCCGGGAATCGAGGACATGGCCCTCGACGCGTACATCGCGCAGTACCGGCGCGAGTGCGCGCCGCTCATGTGGGCGGGCTTCGTGCTCGGCACGGTGTTCTTCCACATCACGCCGCTCTTCACGGTGTACATCCCGCTGCCGGCCTACGCGCTGTCGGACGAGGACCGCGAGCGCCACGCGCAGCGCCTCGTATCGCACCCGATGTACTACGTGCGCCAGCCGGTGTTCCTGTTGAAGATGGTGGCGGGGCTGCTGTGGGGCGCCGACCCGGCGGTGCGCGCGCGCCTCGGCCTCGCGCCCTACCCCGCCGACCCGGGCACCTGGAGGACGTCATGACGCACGTCGCGTTTCGCGAGGAAGACCTCACCCTCGAGGTCGACTACGTGGTGGTGGGCTCCGGGGCGGGCGGGGCCACCGCGGCCAACGCGCTCGCCCGCGGCGGCGCCACGGTGGCGCTCGTCGAGGCCGGTCCGTGGCGCGACCCGGCCGACTACCCCTCGTCGACCTACGGCGCCATGCGCGACCTCTTCGACGGGTGGGGCGTCGGCATCGCGAAGGGCCGCGCCCTCTGGCCGATCGTGCAGGCCTCCTGCGTGGGCGGCACCACGGTGATCAACTGCGCCATCTGCGTGCGCACCCCGGAGGACGTGCTGCTCGAGTGGGAGCGCGACCTCGGGGTCGGCACGAAGGCCTGGCGCGAGGGCCTCTGGAAGCACCAGGAGCGCCTGGAGGTCGAGCTCTGCGCGGAGGTGGTCCCGGCGGCGTCGGCGGGGCGCTCCAACCTCCTGGCCGCGAAGGGCGCGGCGGCGGTCCCCTACGACGGCCACCCGATGACCCGCTATGTGAAGGGCTGCGCGGGCTCGGGCCAGTGTCTCCAGGGGTGCAAGCAGCTCAAGAAGCAGAGCCTCAACCTGCAGTTCGTGCCCGAGGTGATGGCGCTCGGGGGCACGGTGCTCTCGTGCGCGCCCGCCGAGCGCGTGCTGCTGGAGGGCCGCCGCGCGGTGGGCGTGACCGGGCGCTTCCGCGAGCCGGTGACGCGCCGCAAGGGCGGGCGCTTCACGGTGCGCGCGCGCAAGGCCGTGGTGGTGGCGGCCAGCGTCACCCGCACGGCCCCGCTGCTCGCGGCGAGCGGCGTGAAGCACCCGCTGCTGGGCGCGGGCTTCCGCGCGCACCCCGGCACCGGCGTGATCGGCGTGTACGACGAGCACGTCGACATGAACGTCGGCGCCACGCAGGGCTGGGCCTCGGTGCAGTACCGCGTCGAGCCCGGCATGAAGCTCGAGACGCTCTCCATCCCGCCGGAGATGATCGCGTCGCGGCTCGCGGGCGCGGGCGCCGAGCTCGTCGCGCGCATGGGCGACTACCGTCGCATGGCGATGTGGGTGGTGGCCTTGCGCGCGGAGGCCGTCGGGCGCGTGAAGCGGGGCGTCTTCGGTGAGGTGAGCGTGGACTACGGCTTCGCCGACGCCGACATGCGGCGCCTGCGCAAGGGCCTCGCGCTGCTCGCGCGCACCCACTTCGCGGCCGGGGCGCGGCGGGTGATCCCCGGGATCTACGGGCTTCCCTACGACCTCGGCCCCGACCAGGTGGGGCTCATCGAGGAGGGCCCGCTCGACCCGCGCGCGTACATCCTCATCTCGTCGCACCTCTTCGGCGGCGCCACCATGGACCGTGACCCCGCCCGCGGCGTGTGCGACGAGTACGGCCGCGTGCACGGCTACGAGGGGCTCGTCGTGGCCGACGCGTCGGTCATCCCGACCACGCTCGGGGTCAACCCCCAGCACACGATCATGGCGCTCGCGCGCACCTTCGCCGAGCGCCTGCTCGACGCCTGACGCGCCCGCCGGGCCCCCGGGGGTCAGGGCACGCAGGTGAGGGTGGCGGGGTCGCAGCGCAGGGGCGCGTCGCACTCCGCCGCGCCGGTCGCCCCGCGGCGGCACCGCGCGCCCGCGGCGCCCGCGGCGCGGCGTACTGCACCAGCGCGGAGTTGTAGACGGGGCCGCCGCAGGTGGGGATCGCCGTCGGGAGCTGGGCCTCTGGCGCGCGGGAGAAATCCACCCACGCGGAGGGTGCCCTCGGCGGTGGTGACGCCGTCCCGATCGAGGTCAACGCGGGGCTCGAGCGCGCAGCCGCCCGCGCCGCTGTCGGTGGGAGACCGGTCGCTGCTGGGCGCGTCGCCGGCGGGCGTCGCGTCGGGGCGAGGCCCGGCGTCGCCCGGCGGGTTGCTCGGGGTCTCCGTGCACGCCGCGCCGAGGAGCAGCACCACAGATCCGCACGCCCACGCGCGACGCGTCCACATCGGGCGCGAGCGGGCCGTCGATCGTGCGCCGTGGCAATGAACTCGCTCGCCGCCGCCGCCCGCCGACGTGATCCGCGCGAGTCTGGGGAAGGTTCCACAGTTCCGACGCTGGCGGGTGGTGGGCTAGTGTCCGACGCACGGAGCCGACCATGCGAGCCATCCTCTCCCTCCTGATCGCCTCGGGGCTCGCAGCGCTGGTCGGGTGCAACACCGAGCGACCGCCGCCGCTGGGCATCTTCGAGCTCGACGGCTTCGTGCCGCGCGACGCCGCCCGCGACGGCAACGACCTCGGGCTGCAGACCTTCGACATCATCCCCATCGACGTCGTCACGCCGGACGTGGCGCCGGCCGACGTGCCGGTCCAGATCGGGGCGAACTGCTCCTCGAACGATGGGTGCGCCTTCGGCGCGCGCTGCCTCCAGGGCCGCTGCGCGCTCGACCTGTGCCGCACCACCGACAACCCCTGCGGCGAGCGCCGCTGCGACATGCGCTGCGTGCCGACGCGCGACCTCTGCGCGGGCGTCCCCTGCGGCAACCGCGAGACCTGCTTCTTCGGACGCTGCGTCCCGGGATGCTTCCCGGCGCCGTGCTCGGGCATCGAGTGCCCCGCGGGGCAGTTCTGCGACGACCGCACGGGCGGGTGCGCCCCGATCGTGCCGTGCAGCGGCGCGTGCGCCGAGGACTACACCTGCCACGTGGCGTGCCCCCCTCGCTCCAGCTGCGACGGCGTCACCTGTGCGACCGGCGAGATCTGCGACAACGGGATGTGCGTCGCCGACCCCTGCGCCGGGGTGACCTGCACCGGCAGCTCGATCTGCGTCCGCGGGCGCTGCTTCGACTCCTGCGCGTGCGACCCGCCGTGCAACCGCTCCGCCCGCGACCGCTGCGTGTCCGGCCAGTGCCAGTGCACCCCCACTTGCACCATCGGCGGAACGTGCGGCGCCGACGACGGCTGCGGCGGTCGCTGCATGGGCGCCTGCGCGAGCCCGGCGGCCACCTGCGACCCCGACACGCTGACCTGCGTCTGCATGCCGCGCTGCGTGGCCACTGCGCCGTGCGGGTCGAGCGACGGCTGCGGCGGGCAGTGCCCCAGCGGCTGCGAGGTCGGCTTCCAGTGCAACGTGATGACGCGCACCTGCGACTGCATCCCGTACTGCCCCCCGGTCGAGGAGTTCGCCAACACGGCCTGCGGGGCCAACGTGCCCAACCTCTGCCCCGGCGGGCAGAGCTGCGGCACGGGCACCCGCTGCCCGCCAGGCCGCACCTGCAGCATGGCCGGGGTGTGCGAAGAGCCGCCGCCGCCCGAAGACGCCGGCCCCCCGGACGCCGCCCCCCCGATGCCCGACGCCAGCACCTGCCCGACCGGTCGCACGGCCTGCGGCGAGAGCTGCTTCAACCTCCAGACGGACGTCAACCACTGCGGCGGCTGCGACACCGTCTGCCCCGCCGGGTCGACCTGCGCGGCGGGCATGTGCGTGTGCCCGGGCTCGCAGACCTACTGCGGCACCCGCTGCGTCAACACCCAGGGCGACAACGGCAACTGCGGCGCCTGCGGCAACGCGTGCGCCGTCGACGCGGCCTGCGTGGCGGGCGTGTGCTCGTGCGTGCCCAGCTGCGTCACCGACCGGCGCCTGGTCGACTGCTACACCGACGTGCCCAACGTCTGCCCGGGCGGGCCCAGCTGCGGGCTGGGTCTCCGGTGCCCGCTGGGGTCGATGTGCAGCGCGGCCGAGCGGCGGTGCGTGTGCGTCCCGGCCTGCCCCCCGGGGGTCGCCTGCGGGGTGAGCGACGGCTGCGGCGGCACCTGCATCGGCAACTGCGCCGCCGGCCAGGCCTGTGCGCGCGACCCCGACAACCCCCTCCGCTACACCTGCTCGGCCCCCGCCTGCGCGGGCGGCTGCGCCTGCGACCAGGTGTGCCGCAACAACCGCTGTGAGGCCGCCACCTGCCCCAACGGGCAGCCGCCGTGCAGCTGCGTGTGCTGCCCGCTCGGGCAGGTGTGCACCGCCGGGTCGTGCCAGCCCATCCCGCCGTGACCCGCTGAGCGCCCCGGCCTGGTACTACAGCCTGACCTGCACCCCTTCGACGAAGGTCAGGCTGGAGTATCGGCCCTCTCCAGGAAGTGGGTTGGGCTGATCGCACGCCCAGCCCGGCCGCCCTGCGGCCTACGTCCTCACTCGCTCCCGCGGCGTAGCAGCGCTATGCCCTGGTCGCTCGCTCCGGGCGCGCGCGCAGGTCGACTCGGCCCAGCCCATTTCCCGGAGAGCCCCTTTACCCCGCGTCGGGTAGCAGCGCGGCGAGGTGCGCGTCGAGCTCGGCCGAGAGCGCGGCGACGATGGCCTCGGGCGCGGTCGCCTCGACGTACGGCAGCCGCACGACGGAGGCCCACGGGAGCTGCCGCCGGAGCTCGCTGGAGAGCCCATCGGCCGCGGTCGCGCGGCTGCGCCGCTCCTGCTCGAGCGCGTCGAGCACCTCGGTGATCGCGGGCCCGACCGCGCGGCCCTCGCGCAGCGCGCGCGCCCACGGCGCGGGGTGGGTGTCGGCGCGGTTGAGTACCACCGCCCGGGGGCGCCGCCCGAGCTTCTCCAGGCGCGCGGCGAGGAAGAGCACGTCGTCGCGCGCGGCCGCCGTGGGCGCGGCCACCAGGGCGTAGGCCACGCGATCGCCGAGCAGCAGCTCCGAGGCGCGGCGGGTGAGGGCCACGAAGCGCTCGCGCACCAGGGCGAGGTCGCCGAAGAGGTCGGCCGTGTCGCGCACGAGGTTGGGGCCGGTGACCCGCGCGAGCAGGTGCTCGACGCGGCCGGTGCCCCAGGACCGCAGCCCCTTCGGCGCGGGCGCCTCGCCGCCGGCGCGCTGGGCGAGGCCCGCGATCCACGACACGGTGCGGCCGCCGAGCAGCGCCGCGAGGCGCGCGGGGTAGGTCACGAAATCGATCGCGTGGCGCGAGGGCGCGGTGTCGATGACGATGACGTCGAAGTCGCCGTCGGTCGCGGCGCGGGCGACGAGGTTCATGGCGACGAGCTCGTGCACCCCCGCGGCGGCGTCGGCGAGGCCGATGTAGAGCTTGTTGGCGAGCACCCGCTCCTTTGCCTCGGGCTCGTCGGCGAAGAGGTGGTCGATGAAGGTGCGCATCGAGCGCCGCGGGTCGGGCATGAGGGCCCAGAGCCGGTCGCCGCCCGAGGGCATCGGCACGCGGGTCACCACGTCGGTGATGGGCACCCCCATGGCGCCCGCGAGGCGGCGGGCCGGGTCGATGGTGACGATGAGCGTGCGGTGGCCGCGCGCCGCCAGGGCCAGGGCGAGCGCCGCGGAGGTGGTGGTCTTGCCCACGCCGCCGCCGCCCGCGCAGACGATCACCCGGGGGTCGCTCACGCCGCCCCCTCGGCGCGCAGCCAGCGCGCGACGTCCCGCGCGCTCGGGTCGACCGGCGCCAGCGGCACCCGCCACACGGCGTGTGGGCCTCGCGCGAAGACCTCCATCGCCGCGGCCGCGCCCTCGCTCGCGGCCTCGCGCGCCTCCAGCACGGACACCAGCGCGGCGGCGGGCTCCGCGAGCGCACCTCCCGAGGCCGCGAGGGCTCGGGCGTCGGCGAGGCCCTCGCGCGAGAGCGGCAGCGGGACGCGGTTGACCACCACGCGGGCGACCTCCAGGCCCGGGTCGAGCGCGACCGACTCGCACAGCTCCAGGGTCTCTTCGAGCACGAGCCGCTCGGGGAGCGTGACCACCACGATGGACGCGCACCCGGGCGCCACGAGCTCGCGCGCCACCCGGTCGCACAGCTCGAACATCGGCCCCGAGCCCAGGAACTCCCGCCCCTGCTTCGCCGTGCGCAGCCACGCCACCGCGTGACCCGTCGCGGGCATGTCCACCACGACGCGCACCCCCGGCCGCGCGGCCACCACCTGCCGCACCGACTCCAGCATCGCGAGCTCCCGGATGGCGGGCGCCGCGCGCAGCAGCGGGCGCATGGCGAAGTTTCCCAGCGCGAGCTTCGCCAGCGTGGCCGACCCGAAGAGCGGCGTCGCGCCCCGCTGGATGGCCTCCGCGGGGGTGATCACCAGGTGCTCGACGCCCCGGTGCGCGGCCCCGAGCGCGCGCCGCCCGGACTCCCCGTCGCCGAACTCCACCAGCACCGCGCGACCGCGGGTCTCGGCCTCGAGCGTGGCGAGCGCCGCGGCGACGGTGGTCTTTCCCACGCCCCCTTTGCCCATCACCAGCACCGCGGGCGCGAGGCTGCGCGGGGGTGTGCGCGGCGTCGTCACGCGTCGGGCCTCACGGCCATGGCCTCCATCACCTCGTGCATCATCAGCACGTAGGCCGCGCGCACGAAGCGCACGTAGCGGGGCGAGTCGAGGCCCGAGGCGCGCACCAGCGACTCGATGCCGTCGGCGCTGCGGTGCCATGCGGCGGCGACGTCGACCAGGGTCCAGCGGCCGGTGGTGACCGGCGTGTCGCGGCGGTCGCGCGCGTCGGCCTCGGCGTCGAACCAGTCGTCCATCACCTGCACGAAGAGGGAGACGTCGTACATCCATGCGCGCGCGCCCTCTCCCGCGTAGCGGACCACCGGGAAGAGCAGCCCGTCGATGGTGCCCTCGACCCCGGCGAGGCGGTGGCCGAGGCCCGACGGGTCGGGCTCGCCGAGCATCGCGCGCACCTCCGCGCGGATCCACCCCGTCACGCGCTCCATCGCCGCGTCGAAGGCCCCGCGGTCGGCCGGGTCGAGGCCCTCGGCCATCGCGACAGCGAGCGCGCGGGTGAGTGCGAGCGCGGGGCTGTCCGCGGGCGAGCGCCCGGCGATGACGGCCTCGAGGCGCGGGCCGCGCAGGGCGGGCGGGTCGTCCATGCAGTGGTCGAGCGCGTGGTCGACCACCACGATGAAGGCCGCGACCAGCGCGATGCTGCGCTGCTGCGCGGGGTAGGCGTAGCGCCCGAGGAGCTCCATCGCGCCGCGGCCGAGGAGCGCGAGCGCGGCGGTCGGCAGCGGAAGCAGGTTGCCGGCGCCGGTGACCACGCGCACCAGCGGCGGCCGGCGGGGCGCGCACAGCAGGGCGGTGTACGGCGCGGAGGCGTAGAGGGCGCAGGCCCCGATGCGGAGCTTCTCCTCGAAGGCGGTGCCGCGCAGGGCGGGCCAGGCGGCGTCGATGAGGGGCTCTACGTGGAGGTCGAAGTGCCGCCGCGCGGTCGCCCGGATGCCCGCCGCCAGGTGGCGCACCGAGCGGTCGGGCTCGCCCATGAGCGCGCGCACGGCCGCGACCCGCTCGGCGCGCGGGGGCAGCGGGGCGGCGGCGCGCGGGGCCGCGCGGGGAGGAGTCTCGAGGGGTGACATCGGAGGAGTGGGAGGCCTTCCGCGCCCCAGCGGTGGCGTTTCGCCCGGACGCGCCCGGGCGCGGCGACGTTGAACGCCGTCCGCGGCGCGGCGTCAATGCGGTCGGCGCGGAATCACCCCACCCAGCGGGTGAGCACCCCCGAGGCGCCGGCGAGCCAGGGTGTTTGCATGGCCGACAGCATGCGCAGAGCGGCGGAGCGGCGGGGAGGTCGGCGCGGTGGATGGCTGGGAGTCGCGGGCGAGCGGTCCCGGAGCGGGGGGGGGGGGGGGCCGCCCCGGGGGGGGGCGGGGGGGGGGGGCCCGGGGGGGGGGGGGGGGGGAGCCGACCCGCGAGGGAGCTCAGCGGGGCATCGGGACGGGCTGCGCGGTGATCTGCGCGGGGTCGATGGGGCGGCGGTAGACCGGCGGCATCGGGCCCTGGGTGGCGGTGGTCACGCCGACGCCGACGGTCTGCGGGCGCTGGGCGTTGGGCGCGAGGGTCGGCGCCATGATGGTGCCGCCCGGGTTGGCGGTGACCTGTCCGCCCGCCGGGACGGCGACGCCCATGGTGCCGCTCGGCGCGCGGTAGGTGGGGTTCGTCCCGGCGCCGGGGGGCGGGGCGGCCATGCCGGGCTGCACGCCGACGACGATCGCGGAGCCCGGGCGGGCGGCGACCGGCATGGTGGGCGAGACGTTCATGCCGACGGGGTTGGCGCCGACGTTGACCCCGACGGCGGTCTGCGCGGGCAGCGCGGGCTGGGCGACGCCGACGCCCATCGTGGGACCGACGGCGTAGCCAGGCTGCGCGGGCTGGGCGACGCCGACCCCGACGCCGGTGTTGACCCCGACGGCGTAGCCGGGCTGCGTGGGCTGGGCGACGCCGACGGCGTAGCCGGGCTGCGGGACGCCGACCGACACGCCGCCCGACGCGCCCCACGCCCCGCCGCCGGCCGCGACGCCCGCGCCGTACGACGGCTGCGCGACCGCGGTGGCCTGCACGGGCTGGGCGTACACGGCGCCCTGGGCGGGCTGGGCATAGACCGTGGACTGCGCCGGAATCGTGTGGACGGTGCAGCCGACGGGCACCGCGAAGGACAGGACGAGGAGGACGCGGGGGACGCTACGCATGATTGAACTCCGGGTTCGTTGCACTTGAGAAGAGCAGCCGAGCATAACCGACGAGCGCACCCGGGGTGGATGTTCACTGGATTCCGCCGGGCAGGTGCTACTCGGCGAGGTGGCAGGCCACGTGGTGGCCCTCGCGGAGCGGGCGCAGCGCGGGCGATTCGACGTCGCAGAGGCCCTTCTTCGCGATAGGGCAGCGAGGGTGGAAGGTGCAGCCCGACGGGGGATTGATGGGCGACGGCACGTCGCCGGCGAGCACCAGGCGGCGGCGCGGGCGCGTGGGGTCGGGCACCGGCACGGCGCTCAGCAGGGCGCGGGTGTACGGGTGCAGCGGCTCGGCGTAGAGGCCCGCGGCGGGGCTCTCCTCCACGACGCGGCCGAGGTACATCACCGCCACGCGGTGGGAGAGGTACTCGACGATCTTCAGGTCGTGGGCGACGAAGAGGTAGGTGAGCCCGAGCTCCTCCTGGAGGTCTTTGAGGAGGTTGACGATCTGCGCCTGGATCGACACGTCGAGGGCCGAGATGGGCTCGTCGGCGACGATGAAGCGCGGCTCGACCGCGAGCGCCCGGGCGATGCCCACCCGCTGCCGCTGGCCCCCGGAGAACTCGTGCGGGTAGCGCGCGCCCTGGTCCGGCCGGAGCCCCACGCGCTTGAGCAGCGCCTCGACGCGGGCCTCGCGCTCGCTGCCCGCGGCGCCGAGGTGGTGGATGTCGAGCGCCTCGCCCACGATCTCCCGCACGCGCATCCGAGGGTTGAGCGAGGCGTACGGGTCCTGGAAGATCATCTGCATCCGCCGGCGCATCGGGCGCAGCGCGGACTGCGACAGCCGGGTGATGTCCCGGCCCTCGAAGCGGATGCTGCCCGCGCTCGGGTCGATGAGCCGGAGCACCGTGCGCCCGAGGGTGCTCTTGCCGCAGCCCGACTCGCCCACGAGGCCGAGGGTCTCGCCCGCGCGCACGGCGAGCGACACGCCGTCGACGGCCTTCACCACCCCCTTCGGGCCGAACATCCCGCGGCGCACCTCGAAGCTGGTGCACAGCCCGCGGGTCTCCAGCAGCACCTCGGCGCTCACGTGCCCTCCAGGTGGCAGCGCGACTGCCGCCGGGCGTCGAGCTCGGCGCGCTCTCCCCGCAGCTCCTGCGCGGCGGCCACGCGGTAGAGCGGCGGCTCCTGCTCGGCGCAGAGCGCGAAGGACTGGTCGCATCGGTCGCGGAAGCGACACCCCGTCGGCAGCCGCCGGAGGTCCGGGACCATCCCCGCGATGGTCGGGAGCCGCCGCGCCCCGAGGTTGTCGCCGTAGCTCGGCACCGAGCGCAGGAGCCCCTGGGTGTACGGGTGCCGCGGGTCGGCGAAGAGCTCCGCGACCGGGGCGCGCTCCACCACCCGGCCTGCGTACATCACCACCACGTCCTCGGCGAACTCCGCCACGAGCCCGAGGTCGTGCGTGATGAGCAGCACCGCCATGTTGAGCCGCGCGCGCAGGTCGCGCAGCAGCTCGATGATCTGCGCCTGGATGGTCACGTCGAGGGCCGTCGTCGGCTCGTCGGCGATGAGCAGCCGGGGCTCGCACGCGAGGGCCATGGCGATCATCACCCGCTGCCGCATGCCGCCGGAGAGCTGGTGGGGGTAGGCCCCGGCGCGCTCGCCGGGGGAGGGAATACCCACCTGGGTAAGAAGGTCGACGGCGCGCTCCCACGCGGCGCGGCGCGAGAGCGCGCGGTGCAGGATGAGCACCTCCGCGATCTGGTCGCCTACCGTGTACACGGGGTTGAGCGAGCTCATGGGCTCCTGGAAGATCATCCCGATGCGGGCGCCGCGCACCTTGCGCATCTCGCGCTCGGAGAGCCCCAGGAGGTCGCTGCCCTCGAAGCGGATCTCCCCGGACGCGATGCGCCCCGGCGACTGGATGAGCCGGAGGATGGAAAGGGAGGTCACGCTCTTGCCGCAGCCGGACTCGCCGACGAGGCCGAGGGCGCCGCCGGGCGCGAGGTCGAAGGACACGTCGTCGACGGCGCGGAGCCTGCCCTCGTCGGTCGCGAACTCCGTGCAGAGGTGACGGATGGAGAGCAGCGGTTCGGTCACGTGGTCGACGCGGAAGATAGACCATCTCCCCGAGCGCGCGATGGGCGATTGCGATGCTGCGGACGGGCGACGAACTCGGATACCATGGGGGCCTGGAGTGGCGTTGACCGAGACGAGCGACAGCACCGAGATCCGCACCGTGCAGCGCGTGGTGGTGGTGCTGTCTCCCGAGGACGGCGCGCTCATCGACGCCCTCCGCGCGGCGCGCTACCTGGTGGTCTCGGCCTCGGCCGAGCGGCTCGACGAGGTGGCGCTCGCCGAGCGGGCGCGGCTGGTGGTGGTCGACGAGGCCGTCCCCGGGGTGTTGGAGGCGGTCGTGCAGGTGCGACGCCGGGGCCCGGTCCCGGTGGTGCTGCTTGGGGTCGGCGCGGAGGTCGGCGCGCGGGCGCTCAAGTCCGGCGCGGACGTCATCCTCCCGCGGCCGGTGTCGCCCGAGTCGCTGGTCGAGCTCCTCGGGTCGATGGTGACCACGGCGTTTCCGAGCGTGCCGCCGCCGCCGCCGCCGCCGGCCCGCCCTCGCTCGTCGATCACCGAACCGAAGCTCCGCGCGCCCTCGCGCCAGAGCTTCCCGAAGATCGAGACCCCGGTGCCGCGCCGCCCGTCGCTCACCCCGCAGCCCATTGCCCCGCTGTCGAGCATGCCCGTGGTGACCATGACCACGTCGACGATCCCGCCCCTGGGCGTGCCCGGCGACGGGGCGCTGGCGACGGTCCAGGCCTGGCTCGCGGAGACCCCGTCGGGCCTCGACGACGCCACCTCGTGGGCGCCGCCGGACGTCACCCAGGAGGTCGAGGAGACCCTGCGGCGCGCGCTGAGCGTGGTGGGCGGCGACCCCGCCTCGCTCGAGCTCACCGCGGCGGGCGACGACTCCCTCGACGAGCTGGTTCCCCCGGAGCTGCTCGAGCCCCTCGAGGGCGCCCTTGACGACGACGACGACGACGCGCGGCGCGAGGGCGTGTCGATCACCGTGGGCGCGGGCCCCGGCCCCCGCGGGGCGGCCGAGCGCCGGGCGCCGCGCGAGGGCGTCGAGGCGGCGCCGGTGGTGCCGCTCCCGGTGGACGGCGACGCGCGCCTGGCGGGGCGGCTCGATCGCTTCGGCCTGGGCCCGCTGCTCAGCGCGGCGTGGCGGGTGCGGGCCACGGGCGACATCGTGCTGCGCGAGGGCGCGCGGGAGTGGCAGCTCGCGGTGGCCAACGGTCACCTGCTGTCGCTGCACAGCAGCCAGGCCGACGAGCAGGTGGGGCCCCTCTTCGCGCGCCTCGGGTTCGTCCCGCAGGAGGCGGCGCGCTTCGCCGCGGTGCCGCTCGACGTCGGCCCGCGGGGCGCGGCGCTCCTGGCGGCGCAGGGCTACGTCGCCGCCGACGCCCTGGTCGCGATGCTCGGGAGGGCCGCCCAGGAGGTGGCCTTCGACCTGCTGTGCCTCGACCCGTTCACCTGGGAGATCCGGCCGCGCAGCACGACCCAGAGCATCCCCTTCCCGACGCGCGCCCTCGACGCGCTGCTGGTCAACGCGGCGCGCGCGCGCATCGAGCCGGCGGTGGCGTACCAGCTCCTCGGCGGCGACGGCACCGAGCTCTCGCTCCGGGGCGACGGCGCGGCGCTCTCGACGCTGCCGCTCCAGCCCAACGAGCGCGTGGCGGCGCTCGCGGCCCGCAAGACCGACCTGGCCGCCCTGGTGCGGGCCCACGGCGACGCGGCGCTGCCGGCGATGGTCGCGCTGCACTGGCTCCAGCTGCTGCGGGTGGAGGGCCTGGCGCACGCGCTGGCCGACGCGCAGGTGCCGCCGGGGCCCGAGCGCACCCGGCTGCGGGCGCTGGTCGAGGCGGCGACGCGGCACGACCTGCTGGTGGTGCTGGGGGTGAGCGCGTGGGCGACGCGGCGCGCGGCGCAGTCGGCGCTGGAGGTTCGGCGCTCGGAGGTGGACACCATTCGGGCGCGCTTCGTCGTGAGCGAGGCGCTCTCGCCCGTGTACGCGGCCCTCGACGAGGCGGCCAAGCTGCTCGCGGCGACGGGCGCGTGGGAGCGCTACGTGTCGGCGCTGCGGGTGGTCGACCGGTCGTGATGTTGTGGTCCCCCATCGTGGGGGTGTAGCTACTCCCCCCACGATGGGAACGGATCAGCAGGGCGAGTCCACCCCGGAGTCGGAAGCCGCCGAGGAGGCCGACTGGGCGCTCGCCACCGCCGAGAAGCTCCAGGCCCGCGGCGACCTCGACGGGGCGCGCACGTGGTTTCGCCGCGCGGCCGAGCACCTCATGGACGCCGGCCTCGACGACCGTGCCCTCGCGGTCGCCAAGCAGGTCGCCGCGCTCTCCGAGCTACCCCCCGCGCCGACCACCCCGCCGCCGCCCGTGACCGCCGCTCCTCCGCCGGTCCCCGAGTCCCCGGTCCCCGAGTCCCCGGTCCCCGAGTCCCCGGTCCCCGAGTCCCCGGTCCCCGCGCCGCTGCCTCCCCCCGCTGCGCCCGTCGCCCAGGCCCCGGAGGCGCCCGCGCCCTTCGTGGTGGCCCCTCCGCCGCCCTCCACCCGGGCCCGGTCCTCGGCGCCGTCGGGCGCGTCGCCCGCCGCGGCCCTGACGCTCCCGGTGGTGCACGTCCACGTCCCGTACGACCCCGCGCGGGCGGCCGCCGCGGAGGCCGTCGCCGCGCTGCTCGTCGCGCTGCCGCTCTTCGCCGACCTGTCGCCCGCGCGGGTGCGCTCGCTCGCCCGCGAGAGCGTCGTGGTGCCGCTGCACGCCGGGAGCGACCTCCCGCTGCCGTCCACGGGCGACGCGTCCGCCCCGGCGCCGCTGTGGGTCATCACCGAGGGCCACGCGCAGCTTACCGTGGCAGGTATTCCCGTGGGCGGGCTCCTCGGCCCCGGCGACTTCGTCGGCGAGCTGTCGGCGTACTTCGAGAGCGGGTGCCTCTACCGGGCGGAGGGGCGCGGCGAGGGCCGGGCGCTCTGCGTCGCCCCGACGGTGGTGCAGGCCCTGGCGCGGCAGTACGAGGGCGTGCGCGCGGCCCTGGAGGAGGTCGCGTGGGAGCGGTCCTTCGCGGCGCTCGGGCACGCGTCGTCGCTGCTGGCGGGCATCGACCCGGCGCTGCGGGCCGCCCTCTACGCGCGCTTCGAGCCGGTGCAGCTCGGGCCCGGCGAGGCGCTGCTCCGCGAGGGCGAGGCCGCGGGGTGGGTGTGGCTCATCGCCGCCGGGAGCGTCGAGCGCTACGGCGGCGGGCTCGGGGCGCGGGTGCAGCGCGCGGGCGCGGGCGCCGCGGTGGGGGTGGCCTCGGCCTGGGACGACTCGCCGAGCGGGGCGAGCGTGCGCACGCGGCGCACGACGCTGGCGGCGCGGGTGCGGGCCGACGCGTTCCGCGCGATGGCGGCCGAGGCGCCGGGGCTGAAGGCAGCCCGGTCGCGCGCGGACGTGTGGTGACCCGCGGGGCGCCTCAGGCGCCGCGCAGGGACTTGAGGACGATGACACACACCACGGCGAGCGCCGCGGTGACGAACACGCCGAGCTGTAGCACCCGCATCTGCGGGGCGACGCCGTCGGTGCGCCCGGCGGCCTCGGCGGCGCGCACCCGGGCGCCGAGCACGAAGTGCAGCGCGAGCATCACCAGCGCCAGCGTGAACTTCCCGTGGAACCACCCGAAGCGGAAGTACGCCCCCTTCGCCGCGGCGATCATGCCGAAGCCCGCGAGGGTGGCGATGCCCATCCACGGCGACGCGACGCCGCGGTAGATGCGCCGGGCCAGCGCGGCGAACTTCGCCTGGACGGCGGGCTCCTCGCCGGCGCCGGCGGTGATCACCCGGGTGATGCTCACGAGGCTGCCGATCCAGAGCAGCAGGGAGAGCACGTGCGTCGCGAGCAGGATCGTCAGCAGCATAGGACCCCGGGGGATAGACGCTCGGCTCCGCGATGACAAGCGCCCGGCGGACTGTGTAGGGTGCGCGCCCCGTGAACCGCCGCCGCTTCCTCGCCGCCGTGTCCCTCGCCGCCGCGTCCGGCGGGTGCCGCTGGCGCCGGGGCAACGAGGTCACGCTCGGGGCGGTGGTGCCTCGCACCGGCGACCGCGCGCCCTGGGGCGCCGACCTGCTGCGCGGGTACGAGCTCGCGGTGGAGCAGCAGAACCTCCGCGGCGGGCTCAACGGCCGCCGGCTGCGCCTCGTGGCGCTCGACGACGAGAGCCGCGAGGAGCACGTGACCACCCTCACGACGCGGCTCATCGAGCGCGAGGGCGCCACGGCCGTGCTCGGCGAGCTGTCGTCGGTGGCCAACGAGCGCGGCGCCGCCGCGGCCCAGCGCCGCGGGGTGGTCTTCGTCGCGACGGCCTCCACGGCGCGGGACGTCTCCCGGGCGGGCGATTTCGTCTTCCGCACGGTGCTCACCGACGGCGAGCAGGCGCAGGCGATGGCCCGCTACGCCCGGCAGTCGATGCAGCGCCGCAAGGGCGCCATCGTGTACCGCCGCAGCTCGCTGCTGCACGTCGGGATGGCCGACGCCTTCGCCTCGGGCTTCCGCGGCAACGGCGGCGAGATGGTGCTGCGCGAGTCCTACCAGGACGACGCCGACCTCGTGCGTCTCCTCGGCCGGGTGCGCTCGTCCGGCGCCGACGTGGTGTACGCGCCCGCCACCAGCGAGGACGCCGGGCGCATCGCGGTCGCCCTGCGGCAGTCGCGGGTGACCGCGCAGATCATGGGGGCCGACGGGTGGGCCTCGCCCGAGGCGCGGCGCTTCGCCCGCGACGCGATGGTGGGGGTGCTCTTCGCCGACCTCTTCAGCCCGGCCTCGCCGCGGCCCGAGGTGGAGGCCTTCGTCGCCGCCTTCGAGGCCCGGCACCGCGCCCACCCTGGTGCCTTCGCCGCGGTCGGCTACGACGCCGCGCGCTGGGTCATCGCCGCCGCCCTGCGCGTGGCCCAGCTCGACCCCCACACCCTCCGCGACGCGCTGCTCGGGTCGCGCCTCGACGACGCCGTCGCCGGGCCCTTCAGCGTCGACGCGCGCCGGGCGCTCACCCGCGCGGTCTGCGTGCAGCGCCACGAGGCGCAGGGCGTCGCCCTCGCCGCCATGATGACGCCGTAGCCAGCGCCAGCAGCGCCGCGAGGGGCCCCGTCGCCCCGCCGCGCGCGCCCGCCACGCCGCAGCCGCAGCCGCCGTCCACCTCGCGGGGCTCGTCGCCGAGGTCGCCCGCCGCGCCGCCGTCCGTCGGCCGGTCGACGGCCACCGGCACGTCGCGCGCTCCGCCCGTGTCGGGTCGCAGCCCGTTGTCGGGGGCGACGCCCGTGTCCCGGGGCACCGGGGGGACATCCATCGGGGTGCCGGCGTCCATCGGACCCGCGGTGGGGCAGGTGCCCCGGTGCGACCCGGCGGGGCGGGAGATGTTCGCGGTGGGCCGGCCGCAGCTGGCGCAGATCTCGCCGCGCGCGGGGTACGAGAGCGCGACGCCGGTGTAGTGGGCGGCGGTGAGGGGGTAGTGGGCGTAGCCCCAGACGAGCTCCTGGTAGGGGTAGTTGCCGCGCACCTGGGCGCTCGCGAGGCCGGGGGTGCGAAACTCCCGCCGGTCGGCCGCGAACATCGGGTTGTTGGGGTTGTTGCGCACGACGAAGCCGTTGTAGCCCCAGGTGGCGAAGTACCAGTCCTCGACCACCGTCGGGTCGTTGTCGCCGATGCACGGCGAGGCCCGACATTTGTCCGCGAGGATGGCCGCCCCGACGCTGACGTTGTAGGCCGCCGACGAGGCCACGCGGTTGGCGTCGTAGGCGCTGGTCTCGCCGCGGCGCATCCCGCTGGTGACCTGCGCGATGCCGTAGCCGCAGTCGAAGCTGATCACCGTCTCGCTCGTGGTGCAGAACTGCCGCCACGACGACTCGGTGAGGTAGATCGCCTTGAGCAGCACGCAGGGGAAGGTCGCCGGGACGGTGTCGCGCCGCCCCGTCCCGGTGCACCAGCCGCCCCCGGACCTGAGGGTGTTGCGGCCGCCGAAGTCCCAGCCCAGCGAGCCGTAGGCCATCGGGCCGGCGGCGACGCGGTCGAAGAGGCCGGACATCTCCGTCACCGAGGGGTTGCTCCCGCTCGCCGGGGCGACCCGGCATGAGCGGCACGGCGGGCACGCCGCCCCACCGGAGCACTGCGCCCACGCCTCGACGCCCGCCAGCGCGAGCGCCGCGCCCAGCAGCGCCGCCCTCACCGCGCACCCCCGGCGAAGCCGACGAACTCGATCACCTCGTCGGGCGACGCGATGGCGTGGGCGGTGCCGCCGCGGCGGGCGGAGATCACCACCGACTCGTCGCGGTCGGTGGTGTGGCGCAGGGCGATCCAGCGGCCGTCGGCGGACTCCGCGAGCAGCGCGTCGCTGCCCTCGCCGCGGGGCGCGAAGGCCGTCGGTGACGACTGCTCGGAGGCGCCCCGGGCGATCCAGCCGAGGCCGCGGTCGCCGGGGAGCGAGACCCCGATGACGCCGTCGCGAAGCACCCGCGGCATCAGGTGGTCGCTCGTGGCGCGCCAGCGCGGGGTGGCCGCCGGGGCCCCGGGGCCGTGGGCGCGCAGCGCGGCGACCTCGTACACGGCGCCCGAGAGCGCGCGGGCGAAGACCACCTCGTCGCGCGCGGCGTCGTAGGAGAAGTCCCGCGCGAGGGGGAGGTCGGGGTGCACCACGGCGACGTCGCCGGAGCGCGCGTCGAGGCGCAGCAGCGACGATGCGCCGTCGTGGAGGTGGTAGACGAGCACCTCGTCGTCGCGCAGCGCCGCCGCGAGGAAGGCGAGCTGGCCGCGGCCCGACCACACCGTGCGCGCGGCCCCGGTGGCGGGGTGGACGGCGTCGAGGCGGAGCGCGTCGGTGCGCTCGACGAGGCGTCGGGAGACGGTGTCCGGGGCGGGGTCGTCGCCGTCGTCGCCGCGCTGCACCAGCACCGTGCCGCGGGCGGTGATCAGGGGGCGGGAGCCGTCGGTGAGCTCGCCGCAGAGCCGGGTGGTGGCGCCCGCGGCGGGGTCGATGCGGAAGAGCGCGCTGTGGTAGCTGCCGCCCCGCGGGGCCTCGCGGTCGGCGGCGACCGCGAGCACCACGGGCAGCGCCGTGGCGGCGCCGGGCAGCAGGGCGGCGTGGCGGGCGGAGGAGGGGAGGTGCGCGAAGCTGCCGAGCACGGCGGCGGGCGTCTGGGCGTCGGGGCGCTGGAGCACGACGGCCGTGCGCGGGGCGTCGGGGGCGCCGCGCAGGAGCACCACCGCCGGCGCCGGGGGCAGCGGGCGGGGCTGTGCGCTCGCGGTCGAGGCGCACCCGGCGAGGGCGCCGAGCAGGACGAGCAGCGGGTGGTGCGGGGGGCGCATCGGCCGATCATACGCGCCGGGCGGCGCGTCAGTGCTCGGGGTCGATGATGCGCGCGACATCGGCGAGGGAGGCCTCGGAGAGCATGGGCTCGCGCTCGACGGCGCGGGCGTTCTCGGTGGCCTGGTCGGGGGTGCGCGCGCCGGGCACGACCACGCTGACGAGCCCGTTGGCGAGCACGTAGCGCAGCGCGGCCTCGCGGAGCGAGGCGATGGGCGGGTGCACGAGGGCGTCGCGCAGGGCGTCGCGCTGCTTCATGCGACGGGTGAGGTCCTGCGGGGTCCAGCGGTAGAGCCGGTGGTCGTCGTCGGAGAAGCGCCGCGCGCCGGACCACCCGTCCGCGAGCAGGCCGTACGCGAGCGGCGAGCGGGCGACGACGGCCGCGCCCGCGCGGCTGATGTCGCCGGAGAGGCGGTGCAGCAGCATCGGGAGGTAGAGGTTGTACGGCAGCACGACGAGGTCCGGGGTATGGGCGAGGGCGGCGCGGCCGACCCCTTCGGAGCCCACGCTCACGCCGATGAGCCGGGCCTTGCCGGCGGCCTTGAGGTCGCTGAGGGTCGCCCACGCCTCGTCGCCGGTGAGGGTGCTCAGCGCGGGGTTGTGCAGCACGAGCGCGTCGAGGCAGTCGACGCCGAGCTTCTTCAGGGCGCGCTCGCAGGCCGCGGTGAGGTAAGGCCGGGAGAAGTCCTTGCGGGGCACCGGGTGCTTCGGGTCGCGGTCGACGCCCACGCGCACCGAGGCGAAGACCTTGTCGGCCCCGACGTCGCGCTTGAGGTCGGCGATCCAGCCGAGCACCTCGCCCTCGCGGTAGCTGTCGGCGACCTCGACGAAGGACCCGCCCGCGTCGACCGCGGCGCGCAGCGTGGCGCGGGCGGTGAGCTCGAAGGACGAGCCGTAGCCCTCGCCGGAGATGCCCCAGGTGCCGAGGCCCACCTCACCGACAGAAACGCCGCTGCGGCCAAGGGTTCGGGTGCGCATCGTGGGCTGAGGGGGTTACCCCCGGTGGGGCACGGCGGTCAACGCACAGAAGAGCATTGCTGCGAGGGCCGCGGCGGTGCGATCGTCCGAGGCACTGCCCACATGGACGTACTCGTCGCCCACCACGGATATTGCTTCGACGGGGCCGCGAGCGCGGCGATCTTCTCGCGCTTCCTGCGCGAGACCCAGGCCGCGCTGAGCGAGGCGAAGTTCCACTTCCGGGGGCTGCTGTACGAGCCCAACGCGCCGCCGCCGGGCGACAAGCTGATGGTGGGGGCGATCAACGCCATCCTCGACTACCGCTACACCCAGTCGCCTTACCTGGACTGGTATTTCGACCACCACGTGAGCGCCTTCCAGGAGCCGGGCTCGGAGCTGCATTTCCAGTCCGACACGAGCGGCCGGAAGTTTCACGACGGGACCTACGGGTCGTGCACGAAGTTCATCATCGACGTGGCGCGCGAGCGCTGGGGCTGGACGGCGCCGGACCTCGACGAGCTGGTGGCGTGGAGCGACGTCATCGACGCGGCGCGCTTCACCGACGCCGACCAGGCGGGCTCCTTCGAGCCGTCGGCGATGAAGCTCGCGGCGGTGGTGCAGGAGCAGGGCGACGACTCGATGCTGGCGTGGATGATCCCGCAGCTCGCGACCACCTCCCTCGACGACCTGGCGAGGCACCCCGACGTGCTGCGCCGGCTGGAGCCCATCAAGGCCCGGCACGAGGCGCTCTCCAGGCGCATGGAGCAGTCGGGCGAGCAGCGGGGCTCGGTGGCGTGGTTCGACCTGAGCGACGCGCCGCTCGACACGGTGGCGAAGTTCGTCGGCTACAAGCTCTTCCCGACGGCGATGTACTCCATCGTGCTCTCGCGCACCCCGAAGCGGGTGAAGATCTCCGTGGGCTACAACCCGTGGTCGAAGCACCCGCGGCGGCACGACATCGCGCGGCTGTGCGAGCGCTACGGCGGCGGGGGTCACCCGGTGGTGGGCGCCATCTCGCTGCCGCCGGGCGAGCTGCCCAAGGCCAAGGCCATCATGGAGGAGTTCCTCACCGCGCTGAACAGCTGAGCGCGCGGGAGGGCTTCCGCGGCGCCGGGGCTTGTGCGAGCGTCCCGGCCATCATGGCAGACCTACAGATCGAGGAGCTCAAGGCAGGCACTGGGGACGAGGCCACCACCGGCAAGACCGTCGACGTGCACTACACAGGCTGGCTGACCAACGGGACGAAGTTCGACTCGTCCGTCGACCGCGGCCGGCCCTTCTCCTTCCCCCTCGGCGCCGGGCGCGTCATCAAGGGGTGGGACCAAGGGGTCGCGGGCATGAAGGTCGGCGGCAAGCGCAAGCTCACCATCCCCCCGGAGCTCGGCTACGGCGCGCGCGGCGCCGGGGCGGTCATCCCCCCGGACGCCACCCTCGTCTTCGAGGTCGAGCTGCTCGCGGTGAAGTGACCCTCAGCCCGCCAGCTCGTCGAGCTCCTTGAGCAGCGTCGAGAGCCACACCGTCAACTCCCGCCGGCGCCTCGCGTAGGTCTCCGGCCCCACGTCGCCCGTCGCGTGTCGGCGCGCCAGCGCGGCGCCCTCGGCCAGCGCCCGGTCGCGCTCGGACTCGATGTCCGCGCGGGTGCGCTTACCCGTGGTGGTATTCCCGCGGCGCAGCGCCGTGAAGAGCCCACCGAGCACCAGCAGCGCCGTCGCCCCGGTCGCGATCGGCCGCGCCGGACCCGCCGGCGAGGGGATGCCGTTGAGGTGGATGGCGATGGCCCGCAGGGGCGAGTCGCTCGGCTGCCGCGACAGGCCCGTCAGGAGGATCTTCTCCCCGTTGGACTCGCGCGCCTCCGCCGCAGGCATGCCGTCGACGTTGAGGGTCAACCCCCGCGGGGCCTCGACGGCGATGAGGGCGTTGACCACCGGGATCGGCATGCCCAGCCGCAGCGTCACGTCCCCGCCGCTCAGCTTCATCTGAAACTGGAACACCACCTCGATGGGCTCGCTCAGCGTCGGGGGGATGCTCCCGCGCAGCACCGCGACGTCGCCCTCGGTGGTGAGCCGGAGGTCGTTCATCGAGGGCTGCGACGTGAACGCCGTGTACCCGTGCGGCAGCTCGAAGCGCATCCCGTCGCGCGGCACGTACGCCCGCGGCACGGGCTGCTGGTCGCCGAGCGCGAGGGCCGACAGGTTGGCCAGCCGCAGGCGCTGCACCACCATCAGCCGGTCGTCGCGGAAGCGCATCTCCGTGCGCGAGTCCCAGAGCAGCACCCCGCGGCCCTCGTGCTCGACGTCGTAGCGCACGAGCTGAACCCGGTAGCCCGCGCTGCTCCCGAGCTGGAAGGGCAGCGCGCCGAACTTCGCCCCGTCGATCTCGGTGCTCGCCCGGTACGCGATGTTTCCGCCCCGCGTGAGGCCCTGGAACATCGCCATCCCGTCGCGGTCGGTGCGGGCCTCCCGCGGCGCGTCGCGCTCGCCCTCGCGCATCGCACCGAGGCGCACCGGAGCCCCCTCGACGGGCGCGCCCTGGGTGTTCACCACCCGCACGACGATGGTGCCCTCGGGGACGTTGGTCGCCTCTTCGGCGAAGGACTGCGGCAGCGACGCGCGGCGCACGGCGGGGTCAGCGCCGCCGCCCAGGTGGGGATCGTCGCTCCCCATGGCGGGGTGCCCCGGCGGCAGGGGCTGCGTGGGGTCGACCGGACCCGGCGCGGCGCGCACCGCGGCGTCGACCGAGACCGCGGCGGCATCGCCCGGGACGGCGGCGTCCTGCGCCCCGGCGGGCGCGGCCGCGAGAAGCACCGCGAGGAGGGCGCGGCGATCAGGTCGTCGCATCGGCGGCCTCCGGCTTCAGGCGCTCGCCGCAGCGCTTGCAGAACACCGCGTCGTCGTCGTTGGCCGTCGCGCACTTCGGGCAGTCGACGCCGACGATGACCGGTCCGGTCGAGGCCTCCGCGGGCACATCGACCGCGGTCTCCGTGTCGGTCGCCTCGGCCCCTCCGGCGGCCGCCGCGAGCATCGCCTCGGCGCGCGCGCGCCACGGTCCGATGCCCTCGTCGATGGCCCGCATCGCGGCGCGGGCCTCCTCGCGGTAGCGCGCCTCGAGCGCCTTGTGGTCCTCCTCGCCGATGCGCCCGATGGAGCGCTCGAACTCCAGGTCGCGCAGCGCCTGCAGCGCCGCCCGCTTGCGCGCGTCGAGGTCCGCGAGCGCCGCGCCGTCGTCGTCGCCGTCGTCCGCGTCGCCGGGCTGCGCCGGGTCGAGCACCAGCCGCAGGGTCTCCCAGAAGAGCAGCACCGCCCCGGAGAGCAGCGCGAAGGCCAACCACAGCACCACCGCCGGGGCGCCCTTCACCAGCCCGATGGGCACCGCCACCACCACCACGGTCGCCAGCGCGATCAGCGCCACGTGCCGGGCCGCCATCTCCTGCGCGTCACTCATCGAGGCCCTTCAGTTCTTCGTTGATGCGGGCGTCGTACTCGCCTGCCGTCATCACATCGGGCCGCTCCGCGGGCTTCGCGGGCGGCGTCACGGGCACCGGCTTGCGCGCCCAGCGGCGCACCAGGCGCAGCCCCACCACACCCCCCGCCAGCATCGCCGCCACGGGGACGATGTACAGGGCCTTGTTGGCCCCGCGGTCGGGCGGCACCTCCAGCGACTCGCTGCCGTAGCGGGCCACGTAGTCGTCGATGATGGTGCGCACCTCGTCGCCGCGCTGGAGCCGCTCGCGGATGCGCTCGCGCTGCCCGTCGGCGAAGCCGCAGGCGCAGGTGGAGAGCGACTCCCGGGGGCAGTCGCCGCACATGCACCGGAGCTGCTCGAAGACCCGGCGCTCGGCGGGGGAGGCCTGCCGGGCGTTGGTCGCGCCGGGGGTCTGGTGGTTGTTCTGCGCGCTCGCCGGGAGGGCCGCGAGGGTCGCCGCGCCGCCCGCGGCCAGGGTCACCACGAGGAGGGCGGCCGGTCCGCCGAGGGGCACCCGCCGCGGGGCGCTGGGGCGGGCGGCGCGGGCGGCGGCCTTCGAGGCCTCGGGCCACATCGCCACGATCACCCCCGCGATGAGGATCATCGCGCCCAGCCAGATCCAGAGGGTGAGCGGGTTCACGAAGGCCTTGAGGTGCGCCACGCGCGTCGTGGGGTCGACGCTGTTCATGGTGACGTAGAGGTCCTCGCCGAGGCGCGACACGATGCTCACCTCGCTGGTGGGCTGCTCGGGGCGCGCGGTGTAGTTGAAGCGCGCCGGGCGCATCCGCGCGAAGAAGGCGCCGCCGCGGGTGACGGTGATGTTCGCCCGCGTCTGGCGCATCGTGATGTCGCGGATGAAATCGATGCCGTCATACCGGAGGGTGTAATCCCCGAGGCGGAAGCTCTCGCCCGGGTGCACCACGGCCTCGGCCTCCTGGCGGTAGGCCGCGCCCACCCAGCCGGCCATCATCACCACGAAGCCCAGGTGCGCGAGGTATCCGCCGTAGCGCCGACGGTTCTTGCCCACCAGGCGGGTGAGGGCGACCGGGGCCGACTCGCCCTTGGCGGTCATGCGGGCGCGGGTGCCGCGCCAGTACTCCTGCGCGAGGGCGGCGACGTTGAGGGCCACGAGGCCCGTCGCGACGGCGGGCAGGTGGCCGTCGAGCCAGGCGATGCCGCGCCCGACGTTGACGTGCCCGAGGGTGGCGCCGAAGAGCTTGAGGGGGGTGACCACGTCGTAGATGGGGGGGATGTTCACCACCGCGGGGAAGCCCACCGCGCGGCCGAAGACGGCGTGCGCGAGGCCCGCGCCGACGCCCGCCGCGAGGGGTCCGCGGAAGGCCTTGAGCAGCAGGTCGGGCGATCCCTTGCGCCACGGGGTGAGCACGCCGATGGCCATCACCAGCAGCAGGAGCACGGCCACCGGGGCGAGCCAGGCGTTGTAGAAGGTCGCGCCGACGGTGAGGCGCTCGTCCCAGAGCCACTCGGCGATCTTGGGCCAGGTGGTGGCGAGGGCGATGAACACGCAGATGCCCAGGAGCATCCAGTTGTTGGCGACGAACATCGCCTCGCGGGAGAGCAGCGCGTCGATCTCGGCGGCCTTGCGCAGCAGCGGCAGGCGCCAGACGACGAGCCCCGCGCAGAGCAGCACGAGGAAGCCCATGAACCACACGAAGTAGATGCCGATGCCGCTCTGGGCGAAGGAGTGCACGCTGGAGATGAGCCCCGAGCGCGTGAGGAAGGTGCCGAAGATCGTGAGGAAGAAGGTGAAGAGCAGCAGCGCCACGTTCCAGACCTTCAGGATGCCGCGGCGCTCCTGGATCATCACGGAGTGGAGGTAGGCCGTGAGGGTCCACCACGGGAGGCAGGCGGCGTTCTCGACCGGGTCCCACGCCCAGAATCCGCCCCAGCCGAGCTCCTCGTAGGCCCAGAGCATCCCGAGCACGTTGCCGATGCTCAGGAACATCCACGCGAAGAGCACCCAGCGCCGGGCGGCGAGGGTCCACTCCTCGCCGAGGCGCCCCGTGACGAGGGCCGCGACGGCCCAGGCGAAGGGCACCGCGCACCCGACGAAGCCGATGTAGAGGGAGGGCGGGTGGATGACCATGTAGAAGTTCTGGAGCGAGGGGTTGAGCCCCTCGCCCTCGACCGGCGCGCCCACGAAGCTGGCGGAGAAGGGGTTCGCCGCCCAGGCCATGATCACCCCGAAGAAGACCACCACGCCCATGAGGGTGGCGATCACCCAGGGCGCGAGCTCCTTGTGGCGCGCGCGCAGCGTGACCACGCACACGCTGGTGTAGAGCGAGAGCAGGAAGGTCCACCACAGGAGCGAGCCGTCCTGGCCGCCCCAGAGCGCGGTGACCAGGTAGTGCAGCGGCATCGAGCGGTCGGAGTAGTGGGCGACGTACCGGATGCGGAAGTCGTGCGACAGGAAGCCGTAGAGCAGCAGCATCACGTCGAGGCCGATGAGGGCGCAGGTGCCGAGGGCGGACAGCCGGGCCGCGCGGAGCAGGCGCGGGGCGGCGCCGCCGCGGTCGGTGCCGGCGAGCACGGCGAGGCACAGCGAGACTGCCGCGGTCACCAGGAACGCGTAGAGCACCCCCGTACCAAAGGCCGGGATGCCCGCGTCATACGAAGGATGGTCCATGTCAGGGCGGACCGTAGTGGGCGCCCCCGGGGGGGTCAATCGCCGCAGGGAAGATGGGCGCTCATGCGTCGAGGTGGCGGTGTGTCGATCAGATGCGCGAGTCGAGCGTGGTGCCGAGCGACACCGTGGTGAAGTGCAGCCAGTTGCTCTGGTAGCCGTCGCTCGTGTTGGTCGGGTCCCCCTGGCCGACGGCGCCGCCGCCGAGGTAGCGCACGTTGACGAAGGCCTCGACGTGCGGGATCACCCGCCACCCGACGCGCACGCTGGCGTCGAGGATGGCCCCGGCGACCTCGTTGTCGCTGCCGTTGAGCACGGAGATTGGGGCGTAGAGGCCGTCGATCTCGAAGCCGAAGAACCCGCGGGTGGAGATCGGGAATCGCCCCCGCGCCCGGAGCAGCGGCACCGGGCCCACGTCGTTGCGCTGGCGGTAGCTGCGCCCGTCGACGGACTCGAACTCGATGCTGGCGTTGCGGAGCTGGAGCCCGACGCCGAAGGCCAGCTCGCGGTCGGGCGCGGGCAGCACGTCGTAGGCCCACGCACCGCGGAAGAACGGGAACCCGTACCGGAAGCGCACGGGCGTCCCCGCGGTGAAGTTCGCGCCGTCGATGCGCAGGTCGCGCCCGAGCGTGGCCGACGAGTCGATCTGCAGGGGCTGGTAGAGGAAGGTGATGAGGTGCCGGCGGCGCACGTCGAGCTCGATGGAGGCGCGCGCGAAGGTGTAGAGGTTGGTCTGCCCGCCGTCGTCGCGGTAGTCGATGCGGCTGCCATCACGACCGAGCTGGATGAAGTGCGAGCCCACGGCGAGGAAGCCGAGCTCGGCCTGCGCGCGCAGCCCGAACACCGGCTCCGCGGAGGCGCCGGTCGGGCCTGGCGCCTGGGCCGCGGCGAGGGCGCCGGACAAGGAGAGCGACAGCGCGAGGGCGATGGGGGACGGCGTCATCATGGCACTGAGATGATCGAGCCCGGCTGTGGGTCTCGCCAGTGCCCCGCGCGGCGGGTCAGCGAACGGTGCCGAGGGTGACGTCGGGGAAGAGGTCCGCGGCGCCCGGGCGGGTCTCGCGCACGGCGCGGGCGATCTGGAGACGCCGCGACGCGCTCAGGGTGGCGGTGATCAGGGGGATCAAGGCCCTCCGGTGGGTGCGTGAGCTCCCGTGGTGACGACGGCGTGGCGTCGGTGGTTCCGGCAGAGGAGGGTCGGGAATCGGCCCCGCAGAGGGCGAGGGGGAGGGAGGGAGTGCCTAGCGCGCGCGGCGGAAGGTGTACCGCGGCGCGATGGTGACCGTCGCGAAGGACTGCGTGCGCAGGCCCACGATGAGATCGTCGCCGCGCACCTCGTAGTCGAGCATCGTGGGCGTGGTGGCCGGGGTGCCTGCGGTGCACTCGGTGGTGAGCGCGAGCGAGCCGCCGCTGGCGACGTAGGTGCTGGTGAAGTTCACCTGGGGGATGTCGCGGGCGAAGCGGTTGCCCGTGGTGAAGGCCAGGGAGAGGGAGCCCAGGAAGTCGGCGCGGAGGCGCCCCGCGGAGGTCCACACCTGGCCGCGGCCGCCGAGGGTCGAGGCCGCGGCGTCGATGGTGCCGATGGGGGTCATCGCCATGTTGATGACGTACTCGACGCTGGCGAGCTCCCATCGGGCGTCGGGGATCTCGCCGCCCATGAGCGCGGGCGCCGTGCCCACGCGCACCGTGCCCGCCGCGAGGGGCAGGGTGGTGGGCGCGTCGGCCGGCGAGCACATCCCCGGGCGGTACACGAGGTCGCCGGGGGTCGTGGTGGTGAGCGGCTCGTTGCAGTACTCGGCGGTCGGCGGCGGGGTCACGTAGGTGAATCCGAAGCACATCTCGTCGGCGGTCGACGAGCCGTTGGTCACCGTGCGGCTGGTGGTGTTGTTGAACGTGCACGCCGTCTCGATGCGGTCGCCCGCCTGGAGCGTGAGCGGCAGCTCGTAGAAGTACTGCGACTCGAACTGCCAGTGGGTGAGCGAGATGATGGGCATGCGCTGGGCCCCGCGGAGCAGCACCTGCTCGTACCCGCTGCCGATCTCGTGCATGTGGGGCATCGACGCGAGGATGCGGGTGCCCGGGGCGAGGGTGCAGCCGCTGGCGACGCGCTGCTCGCTGCGCGCGGGGATGGCGAAGCCCACCGGGCCGATGGCCACCATGCCGTACTCGGTGCCCGCGACGGGGCCGACCGAGAGGCGCACGCCCGAGCGGTCGCGGATGTCCGGGAGGTTGCGGGAGTTGTTGTAGTGCAGCTGGAGGATGTAGCGGTCCGCCGGGCGGATGCGCAGGCCGCCGTCGGGGAACTGAAGCGCGTCCTCGCCGGGCGCCCAGGTGTACGTGTAGAGGGTCTCCGGCGGAGAGCCTGCGCACTCGTAGCTGGGCGCGAGGGCGGCGTCGCCGGTCGAGCGGAAGAGCACCGCGTGGTGCAGCACCTCCGGGTGGTCGAGCAGCACGTCGAAGCGTCGCACGAACTGGTCGGCGGCGACGACGTTGGTGAAGGTGAAGCACTGGTAGCGGTCGCTCACCAGGGGCACGGCGTAGTTGTCGGCGCGCAGCTCGATGGCGGTGGTGCCCGTCGGGCGCTCCGCGGGCGGGCGGAAGAGCGGCGCGGTGGAGCGCAGGCGGGTGTCCTCGGTGAGGGTGCGGGTGCCGCACGAGGCCCACGACGCGATGCGCTGCGAGTCGGCGAAGGTCGGCGCGGGCGTGCCCGCGGGGGGCATCGAGCCGTCGGCGATGCGGATGTGCGTGCGGTCGACCGGGCGACCGCCGGTGCGAGAGCGGGTGATGAAGTCGTAGTCGAGGAGCGAATACGGCGCCCCGTAAGAGGGCGTCGCGCCGTGGCAGGCCCCGCAGGCGCGCGCGACGGTGCCGCGCACCTCGGCGTCCCACTGCGCGCGGTCGGGCACGCACACCGGGCCGGCGTCGGGCGTCGCGGTCGTCGCGTCGCCGCAGCCCGCGGTCATGGTCAACAGCGCGCAGGCCGCCAGCAGGAGTCTCGTCGCATCACGCTTCATGGACCGCGAGTATGCACGGCTGATCGCGGAATGCTGTCGCCCCGTGGCGACACCCCGTGTGGAAGATTCGCCGCAATGAGCACCGTCGTGCTGGCGCTGGCGGGCGCTCGCTTCGGGTATGGTGCGCGCCCTGTCATGACCCACAAGCCACGCGAAGCGATCCCCCTGCCCGACCCGACGCCCCTGGTGCCCCCGGATGACCTCGCCGAGCGCCTCGCGGCCCTCGGGGTCACGCTCGAGCCGGCCGCGGTGGCGCGCCTCGGCGACTACCTCGCCCGCCTGCTCGCGATGAACGAGCACATGAACCTGACGGCCATCAAGGACCCCACGGAGGCCTGGACGCGCCACGCCCTCGACGCCCTCACGCTGGTGCCGCTGCTCGCCGAGCTGAAGTCGGGCGCGCGGGTGGTCGACGTGGGCTCCGGGGGCGGGGTGCCCGCGATTCCGCTGGCCATCGCGCGGCCCGACCTGCGCCTGACGCTCATCGACGCCACGCAGAAGAAGGCGGCCTTCCTGACGGCGGTGGCGAAGGCGCTGGGGCTGTCGAACGTGACCGTGCGCGCGCAGCGGGCCGAGCTCGTCGGCATGGCCGAGCTGCGCGGGGTCTTCGACGTGGCGACGGCGCGCGCGGTGGGCCGCATCGCCATGCTCGCTCCGCTGATGGCGCCGCTGGTGAAGCCGGGCGGCCGGGTGCTGATGATCAAGGGCCAGCGCGCCGACGAGGAGCTCGAAGAGGCCACGCTGGTGCTGGCCGAGGCCAACTGCACCCACGAGCGCACCGTCGAGACCCCCACCGGGCGCATCGTGGTGCTGCGCCTCGGCCCCGCGCAGCCCCGGGCGCCGAAGCGGCGGTAGCGGTCAGGTCCAGGCCCGGCCGCGCTCGACGGCGGCCACGGCGCGCTCGATGGTCGCCTCGTCGAGGGTGCCGTCGCCCGCGCGCTCCAGCGCCGCGCGCATCTCTGGGCTCGCGCAGCCCTCCGCCGCCACGCGGATGCGCGTCGGGCCCTCCTCGCCGTCGAGCGAGCGCAGGGCCATCGCCGCCGCGAGGCGGTGCTCGATGGGCGAGCGCACGTCGTCGAGCAGCGCCTCGGCCTCGCGCCGCGAGAGCCCCACGTCGCGGTAGCCCTTCGTCGGGTCGACCACCCGCGCCACCTCCGCCTGCCACTGCGCCACCGGGCGACCGCGCCGCTCCAGGATCACCGCCCGCGCCATCAGCGCCTCGTGCTCGGCGTTGGCCGCGAGGGCGCCGTTGACCCGGTGCTGCAGCGCCGCGAGGAGCTCCGGGCGCTTGGAGACGGCGCTGTTCCAGATGACCTCGGTGTGGCCGTCGCGGTAGTAGAGCATCGGGTCGCCGCCGTTCTCGCCGACGCCGCTGAGCTCGGCGAAGGGCACGAAGCGGGTCTTGAAGGCGCCGCGCAGGGTGATGCCGTCGGTGCCCACGCGCAGCTCGATGGGGCGCGTGCTCACCACCCCCATCGTTCCGAAGATCAGCGCCAGCGGGCCCGCGAGGATCATGGCGATGGGCAAGCCCGTCGCGACGAGCAGGAGCCCCAGGTAGAAGCCGATGTAGCTCCCGAGGGCCACGCCGCCGAGGCCCCCGAGGGCCTGCTTGAGCAGCGCCCGCGCGGGGAAGCGCAGGGCGCGGCGCCCGGCGTCGAGGCCCACCCGGTCGAGCAGGGCGTCGGCCTCCGCCATGGAGTCGACCGCGGCGTCGAGCACCGTGCCGCCGAGGAGCGTGAACTGCACCCGCGGGGGGTCGCCCGGGATGGCCATCATCTCGGCGATGTCGCCGCGCTCGAAGCGCAGCGCGCGCGCCCCCGCGCCGAGGGTGACCCCGCGGTCGTCGACGGACATCGGGCCGTCGATCACGCGCCCCGCCCAGAGCCACGACGCGAGCCCGAGCAGCGCCGCCCCGAGGGGGACGAGCGCCACGGGCACCACGCCCGTGAGCGCGACCGCCGCGGTGAGCACCGCCAGCACCCCGAGCGCCTGCGCCCAGCGCACACGGCGCACGGAGACGCGGGTGCCCGGCACCGTCAGCGGGGGCACGGGCGCCGGCGGATCCATCGGGTCAGCGCACCCGGAGGACGACCATGCCGGTGGACAGGCCCGACGCGCGGCAGGGCGTCAACACGGCGTCGCAGAGGTCGCGCGCGGGCGCCCCGGGGCGCTGGGCGAGCACGGCGGCCATGGCGCCGATGGAGCGCATGCCGAAGCCGTCGCGGCTGCCGAGCACGAAGAGGTCGCCGCGGCTGAGGCGCTCGGTGGTGACGAGCATCCCGCCGTGGGTGATGCCGGGGGTGCGGTGCGCGTGGTTGAGGAGGCGCTGCGGCTCGCCGTTGCGGGCGCGGTAGACCCGCATGCCCGCGGAGATGGCGATGTGCGCCTGGTCGCCCACGATGACCATCGCCACCAGTTGGGCGTCGAGGGCGAGGTGCGGCTCGATGAGCACCGAGCGAAGCCGGCCGAGGGCCGCCGCGCCCGCGCCGACCGCGCGCTCGAGGGCGGTGAGCCCCTTCTGCCCGTCGCCGAGGCTCTCCTCCAGGGTGACCCGGACGGTCTCGGCCACCTGGCTCCAGAGCCGCGCCGGGGCGACCGGGCTGATGACGGCGAACACCGGGTGCTTCGGCGAGGCCCACGCGATGTCCTTCGCGAGGGAGGCCGCGCGCACCGCCGACGGGGATGATCCGACCGCAACCTCCAGGCCCATGCGATGGCGCCGATGGTTGGCAGACCTGGGCGGCGGTTGCAACGCCCGACGTCACCGCGGCGCGAAGCCGAAGGTGGTGCCGTCGTCGGCGAAGAAGCTCCAGGGTTCGGCGATCAGCGCGCGGAAGGCGCCGCCGCCCGCCCTGAACCCCCCGCGACGACGAGGAGGTTGTCGGCGGTGCTCGAGCGCACGACCATCCAGGGCGACACCTGCGAGGTGGAGACCATCACCCGGAGACCAGGCCGGCCGCCCTCAGCGCGCCCGCGTCGGGCGGAACGACTCCAGCAGGAAGTCGCGGAAGGCCTTCACGCGCCGCGGGACGTGCTTCGCCGCGGGGTACACCAGCCAGATGGGGGACATGGGCATCTCCCACTCCGGGAGCACCCGCACGAGGCGCCCCTCGTCGACGTCGACCGCGCCGCTGAAGTTGGGCAGCGGCCCGACGCCCGCTCCCGCCCGCAGCGCCGAGCGGATGAACGCGAACTCGTTGCCGCCGATGCGCCCCTCGGCCTCGACCCGCACGACCTCCTTCCCGGGCCCGGCGAGCACCCACTCCGAGCGCCCGTCCTTCGGGCGAAACAGCACCATCGCGTGCCCCGCGAGCTCGGCGGGCGTGCGGGGCGCCGGGCGCCGGGCGAGGTACCCCGGCGACGCGAAGAGCTGCACGTCTCCGTTGGTGAGCTCGCGCGCCACCATCGCCGGGTCGGTGACCCGCGGCGTCGCCCGCAGCGCGAGGTCGAAGCCCTCGGACATGAGGTCGACCATGCGCGCCGAGAGGTCGACCTCCACCCGCAGCCCCGGGTGCCGCGCCGTGAAGCGGATCATCAGCTCGCCCAGGGAGGCCTCGGCGAAGTCTCCCGGGGCCGTGAAGCGCAGCAGGCCCTTGAGCTCCCCCGGGCGGTCGCCGATGGTGCACGCCGCCTCGCGCAGCCCCGCGAGGTGCGGCGAGGCCTGCGTGTAGAGCGAGTGCCCCTCGGCGGTGAGCGTCACCCGGCGGGCGCCCCGCTCCAGCAGCCGCGCCCCGAGGGCGTCTTCGAGGCGCGTGAGCGAGCGGCTCACCGTGGACTTCGGCACCCCCCGGCGCAGCGCCGCGGCGGTGAGCGAGCCCGCCTCCACCACGTCGACGAACACCACCAGCAGGTCGAGGGAGGGCAGCGTTGCGCTCATGCAACGAATGCTCTTACACGGGTCGATCGTTGCGCAAGGGGCAACGACCGCGCGCCGCGCGTCAGCTGCGGCCGAGGGCGGCGAGCCACGCGCGGTGCTCGCGCACCAGCAGGCCCACCTCGCTGCCGTCGCGGGCGGTGAGCACCACGAAGGGGGTGCCGCGGGCGCGGCCCAGGAAGGACGGCGCCTCGCGGGCCGCGGTGATGTCGTCGCGGGCGATCTCGAAGCCCACACCGACGAGGCGGCGCACGACGAGGCGTCGGTCGGTGAGGGCCACCACGGCGTTGCCGCGCGCCCGGGGGTGGGGCCCGGTCGCGCCGCCGTACAGGGCCGACTCCGGGGCGACGAGGGTGCGCTCGCCGCTGGCGTCGAGGTCACGCGCGAGCGCTGCGATGAGCGCCCGGGTGCGCGCCCGTAGCCAGAGCAGGATGGGGATCCACAGCGCCACGTTGAGGGCGAGGATGCCGAGCACGAGGAGCACGACCTGGCCGGGTGACATGGTGGTGCATCGTCCCACGGAATCGGGGGTGTCGGCCCGTGGTAGCGTCGCCGCCCCGTCTTCGCTGGAGGTCCGAATCGATGTTGAAGCCTGACGCCGCCGTCGCGTTCTGCGAGCAGACCTGGGAGGCCGAGATCCTCCCGGTCATCCACGACTACATCCTCATCCCGAACAAGTCGCCCGCCTTCGACGCCGACTGGAAGGCTCACGGGCACATGGACCGCGCGGTCGCCCTGCTCGGGGATTGGTGCCGCGCGCAGAAGATCCCCGGGCTCACGGTGGAGGTCGTGCGCCTCACCAACGAGCAGGGGCGCGAGCGCACGCCGGTGATCTTCATGGAGATCCCCGCGACGGGCGGCGCGGAGGGCGACACGGTGCTGCTCTACGGCCACCTCGACAAGCAGCCCGAGATGACCGGCTGGCGCGAGGGCCTCTCTCCCTGGGCGCCCGTGCGCGAGGGCGACCGGCTCTACGGGCGCGGCGGGGCCGACGACGGGTACGCCACCTTCGCGTCGCTGGCGGCGCTGCGGCTGCTGCACGATCAGGGGCTCCCGCACGCGCGCTGCGTGGTGCTCATCGAGGCCGACGAGGAGAGCGGCAGCACCGACCTCCCGGCGTACATCGACCACCTCGCGGCGCGCATCGGGCAGCCCTCGCTGGTGGTGTGCCTCGACTCCGGCTGCGCCAACTACGACCAGCTCTGGATCACCACCTCGCTGCGCGGCCTGCTGGGCGGCACGCTGCGGGTCGACGTGCTGCGCGAGGGCGTGCACTCGGGCGACGCGAGCGGCGTGGTGGCGTCGAGCTTCCGGGTGGCGCGGCAGCTGCTCTCGCGCATCGAGGACGAGGCCACCGGGCGCATCAAGCTCGACGCGCTGCACGTGCCGGTGCCCGCCGCGCGGCAGGCGCAGGCCGAGGCCGCGGCGGCGTCGCTGGGCGAGGTGATCTGGGGGAAGTTTCCCTTCGTGGAGGGGATGGCCCCGATGGGGTCGACCGGGGCCGAGCGGGTGCTCAGCCGCACCTGGCGCCCGACGCTCTCGGTGACCGGCGTGGAGGGCATGCCGTCGCTCCAGAACGCGGGCAATGTGTTGCGGCCGTACACGAGCTTCAAGCTGTCGGTGCGGCTGCCGCCGGGCGTCGACCCCGCGCGCGCGACGGTTGCGGTGAAGGAGGCGCTGGAGCGCGATCCGCCGTACGGGGCGCGGGTGAGCTTCGAGGCCGAGAAGGGCGGTCCGGGCTGGGACGCGCCGCCCTTCGCGTCGTGGTTGGAGTCGTCGCTGCACGCGGCGAGCGAGACCTTCTTCGGGCGCCCGGCGATGTCCATGGGCGAGGGCGGCACCATCCCCTTCATGGGGATGCTGGGGGAGAAGTTCCCGCAGGCGCAGTTTCTGATCACCGGGGTGCTGGGCCCGGGCAGCAACGCCCACGGCCCCAACGAGTACCTGCACATCCCGACCTGCAAGCGCCTCACGGCCACCGTGGCCGACGTGCTCGCGCGGCACTGCGTGCGCGAGCGCTGAGGCGCGGTCGCCTGACGGGTCTGATGCGAGACCTCACCCCCAGCCCCTCTCCATGAATGGAGAGGGGGGTCGGACTGCAACGAAATCGCTTGAATTCTCGATCCTGCTCCCCCTCTCCATGCATGGCGAGGGGGCTGGGGAGTGAGGTCGCCTGGCGGGTCCCAATCGCGAAGGCCCCCCGGTCAGCCCTTGAGCACGATCACCAGCGCCACGACGCTCACCACCAGGATCACCACCGCCAGCGCCAGCACGATCCAGTCGGCGTCGCCCTTGCGCTCCTTGAGCGCCTTCGGGTCGATCGCCGGGGCGGCGGGCGCTGCGGCGAGGGCGACCTCCGCGGCGACCGTCGCCGGGGGCGGCGGGATCGACGGCGTCGGCGCCGGGGGCAGCGAGGGCCGCGGCGGCGCGGTCTCGTCGGCGCCCGAGTCGAAGCTCCGCAGCAGCTCTTCGCCAGGCTCGACGAAGCGCAGGGTGCTCTTGCCGATGGTGAACTCGTCGCCGTGCTTCAAGCGCTTCTCGGTGAGCGAGCGGCCGCTCACCACGATGCCGTTGCGGCTCCCGAGGTCGCGCAGCACGAAGCCCTCGGCGTCGCGCTCGACCTCGGCGTGCTGCCGCGAGCAGTCGCGGTCGTCGAGCAGCACCTCGCAGCCCTCGGCGCGCCCGAGCGTGAGCCGCGACCCCGCCGGGGGGATCTCCCAGCGGCGACCCGCGGTCTTGCCCGAGCGCAGCTCGAGGTAGGGCGGGGCGCTGTCGCCGCCGAGGGAGCGCAGCGAGTCCTTGAGGAGTCGCCGGGCGAGGGTGGCCGTGCGCTCCGGGGGGTCGGCCAGCGCGATGACGAAGGACACCTTGAGGACGAAGTCGCCGACGCCCACCTCGTCGCCGTCGTGCAGGAACTTCCGCCGGCCTCGGGCGATGGGCGCACCGTTGACCCGGGTGCCGTTGGTGCTGCCCTCGTCGACGATGGAGACGTCCGGGCCGTCGACGCGGAGGAGCGCGTGCTGCTCGCTCACGGTGCGCGACGGGAGGCGCACGTCGACGTGGGCGCCGCGGCCGATGACGACGCGCGGCTGATCGAGGGTGATGGTCTGGGGATCGCTCCCCGGCACCGTGACCAGGAACGTCAGCGCCACGCCGCGGCCGTTAGCCCATCGGCGCGAAGTCCGTCAATTCCCGTGCAATCGGCGGAACGTGCGCGACGAAAATTGGACGCGATGGAAAGCCCTGTCGCATAGGCCGCTCAAGCGCCGAGCGAGCTTTACGGGGACCACACCACGGTCATCCCGAGGCGATGGGGACGTCACGTCTCCGTCGCGTCGGGAGCTTTCTGCCCACAAAGGATTCGCGAGGAAGAGGAGAGACTCCAATGGGTTCCATCGCCAACGCGGATCGGCGCGACCCGATCGCCCTTCGTCGACCGTTTCACGCCACCATCGGGCTCGGCGCCCTGGACGCCAGCGACATCATCAACGCCGACGCCATCGACCTGTCGGTCAGCGGCATGAGCCTCCGGACCGACACCCTCCCCGACGTCGGGGTGCAGATGGAGTTCCGGTTCATGCTGGAAGACGGCAAGCCCATCGACGCCCGCGGCGAGGTCGTCTGGGCCCACGACGAGGGCTTCCGCGCGGGCGCCTTCGGGGTGAGGTTCCTGGCGATGGCGGGCGACGCCCGGGCCTCCCTGCGCCGCTCGCTGGAGCCTGTCCGCAAGTACCCCGCGGCGGGCGGCGAGTCGAAGGTCCGGCTGCACCTCGAGAGCATGGACGCGCCCTTCCGCGCGAAGATCCGCGAGCGCCACCCGGGCTCCGTGGTCGTCGGGCACGAGCTGTCCTTCCTGCAGCTGGGCGGCAAGGTCACCGTCGAGGGCGCCAAGGACAACGAGCCCGGCGTCATCAGCGCCGTCGACATCGAGATCGACCCGGTCACCCAGAACCCGCGGCTCATCCTGACCATCGACCTCGACGACGGCGCCTCCGCCCGCGCGCTGCGGGTCACCTCCGTCGCCAAGGCCCCGGTCACGGCGGCCCTCATCGACGCCGCGCGGGTGTCCCTTCCCCCGGCGGAGGCCCCCGTCGAGCCCGCCGCCGCGACGGCCGAGCCGGTCCCGGAGTCTCAGCGCGCCGTGGACACCGCCCGCAGCGAGCCGGAGCCCGCCCGCGCGAAGCCCACCGCGGCGGAGCAGCCCGCGGTCGCGCCCCCTTCGGCCATCGACTCCAGCGGGGACGACTTCGACGACGACGCGCCCGCCGGTCCGTCCGTCATGCAGCGCGGCGTCACCGTCATCCGGGGCGCCTGGGAGGGCACCCGTCGCATCGTGACCCCCGTCGCCGCGGGCGTCGTCGGCGGCGTGGCCGCGCTGCGGGAGCGCTTCCAGCGACCCGCGGACATGGACGCCCCCGACGCGCCGCGCAGCGGGCTGCGGCCGCAGCACTCGCCGGCCCTCGCGACCGCGAGCGACCCCGACGGGATGCTCGCCCGCAAGCGCAGCCGCCGCGTGGTGATGTACGCCGGCGCCGCCGCGGTGCTCACCGTGCTCATCATCGCGATGGCGATCAGCGGCGGGCCCAGCGCCACCACGCCGCACCCGCAGGTCGCGGTGACCGCCGACCCGGCGCCCGCGGCCGAGGTCGTCGCCCCCGCGCCGGTGGCCGTCGTCACCGACCCGCCCGCCGAAGACCCGGTGCCCATGGGCGCCGAAGCCCGCGTCGTGGCGGCCGGCCCCAGCAACCTCCCGGCCGACCTCCAGGGCGCCGCGCTCTCCCCCGCGGGCCAGGTCGAGGGCGCCCGCGCCGTCGTCATGCAGCACCGGGTGCGCCCGGCGGGCTTCGTCCCCGCGGTGATGCCCGCCGCCCCGGCCGCGCGCACCCTGAGCGTCGCCGCCACCCCGGGTCGCGGCGCGGCGATGGGCAACCCCAGCGTGCGCGTGGGCACCCGCCTCGCGCTGCGCATGGACGGGCCCATCGCCTCGATCAGCGGCGCCGGAACCCGCGGCAACACCATCTCGATGGTGCTCCCCGGGCGCCGCTCGCTCGACCTCGCGGCGAGCCTCGCGCGCATGGACGCCCGCATCCTCAACGCGGGCGTGATGAACCGCGCCGCCGGGGCCGAGCTCACGCTGCGCTTCCGCGACGCCGCGCCGCCCTTCTTCGCCCACGCCCGGGGCAACACCCTGGAGGTCATCCTCGGCGCCACCCCGGGCGCCGCCCGGCGCCCCGCCGCCGCCCCGGTGCTGCGCGTCTCGCGCCGCTGAGACCCGCTCCCCGCCCCCTGATCCTTGCCACCCCCGTGCGGGGTGTGGGATCACCCGCCCCATGAAGATCGAGACGCTCGCGATCCACGCCGGCCAGCACCCCGACCCCACCTCCGGCGCCGTGATGACGCCGATCGTCCTGTCGAGCACCTTCGCGCAGGATGGCCCTGGCAACCACAAGGGCTACGACTACTCCCGCAGCGGCAACCCCACCCGTGGCACCCTCGAAGCGTGCGCCGCGGCGCTGGAGGGCGCCCGCCACGGGCTCGCCTTCGCCAGCGGGTGCGCGGCCACCACGACCATCCTCCACACGCTCCGCCCGGGCGACCACATCATCTGCGGCGACGACGTCTACGGCGGCACCTTCCGCATCATCGACAAGGTCATGGGCCCCATGGGCATCAGCGCGACCTTCGTCGACATGACCGACCTCGCGCTCACCGAGGCGTCCTTCCGCCCGGAGACGAAGATGGTCTGGCTGGAGACGCCCTCCAACCCGATGCTCAAGGTCTTCGACATCGAGCGCGTGTGCGCCATCGCCAGCCGCAAGGGCGTGCCGGTCATCGTCGACAACACCTTCGCGACCCCGATGATCCAGCAGCCGCTGGGGCTCGGCGCCACGGCGGTGGTGCACTCCAGCACCAAGTACCTCAACGGCCACTCCGACGTCGTCGGGGGCCTGGTGATGACCAGCGACGACGAGTTCGTCCAGAAGCTGCGCTTCCTCCAGAACGCCATGGGGGCGGTGCCGTCGCCCTTCGACTGCTTCCTCGTGCTGCGCGGCCTGAAGACCCTGCCCGTGCGCATGGACCGCCACGCCGCCAACGCCCAGACCCTCGCCGCGTGGCTGCGCCGCCACCAGGACGTCGCGCGGGTGTACTACCCCGGCAACGACGATCACCCGCAGCGCGAGCTCATCCGCCGGCAGATGAAGACGCCGGGGGGGATGATCTCCTTCGTCATCAAGGCCGCCGGGGGCACCGTGGCCGAGCGCTCGCAGAAGTTCCTGTCGGCGCTGAAGGTGTTCACCTGCGCCGAGAGCCTCGGCGGGGTGGAGTCGCTCATCGAGCTGCCCGCGGTCATGACCCACGCCTCGGTGCCCGCGGAGACCCGCGCGGCGCTCGGCATCGACGACGGGCTCATCCGCATCTCCGTGGGGCTCGAGGCGGTCGACGACCTCGTCGCTGACCTCGAACATGCGTTTTCCGCGTCGCACTGACGGACTGCGGTAGATTCCCGGCAATTCTCGTAACGACGTTCCTTGGAGGTTCAGTGGTGATGCAATCCTGGCGTGGGTTGGCGGTCGGTTCGCTGGTGGTGCTCGGGCTCGGCTGCGGCGACGACCCGGTGCCGATGACGGGGCAGGCCTTCTGGCGCGACGGGTGCCCCGCCACGATGACCGGGGCCAACTGCACCACCAACCGGCACTCGGTGCGCGGCAGCAACGGGTCGCCCACCGTCGACGTGCTCTGCAACGTGGTGCCCGTGGCGGGCGGCACCGCCATCACCTTCCGCATCGCGGCCATCGAGGCGGGGCAGAACTTCTCCGAGTCCCTGGAGGGCCTCTTCGCGACGGGCCTGCTGCCCTCGGTGGGCGCCGAGCTGCGCGCCGGCGACGACGGCGGCTTCGTGCAGATCCGCGGCTCGGGCTGGAGCATCCCCGCGGGCAACGGCACCATCGGCGTGACCGGCGCCTGCCACGTCTTCATCGACCGCCTCAACGGCCAGAACTTCAACGGTCGCATCAAGTGCAACAACGTGCAGGACGACCTGTCGCCGCCGCGCTCGCGCTTCGTCGACGGATACGTGCCGCAGACCAGCATGGACGAGTTCGGTGAGTTCAATTTCACCAACTGCACCGCGATCCCCTGAGCGCTACACCACCGCCATGTCACGATCCAATCCGCCTTCCCGGAGCGCGGCGGGGCTCAAGGTCCTGCTGCTCGAGAACGTCCACGCCAGCGCGCACGAGCTCCTGCTCGACGCCGGCTGCAAGGTCGACGCGGTGCCGAGCGCCCTCGGCGAGGACGCCCTCATCGAGCGCCTCCGCGGCGTGCACGTGCTGGGCATCCGCAGCAAGACCCAGGTGACCGCCAGGGTGCTCGCCGCCGCCCCGGCGCTGATGTCCGTCGGGTGCTTCTGCATCGGCACCAACCAGGTGGCGCTGCGCGACGCGCACGACATCGGCGTGCCGGTGTTCAACGCGCCCTTCAGCAACACCCGCAGCGTCGCGGAGATGATCATCGCCGAGGTGGTGATGCTCGCCCGCCAGCTCGGCGACCGCGCGCGCGAGGTGCACGCGGGCCGCTGGCGCAAGGTGTCCGCGGGCTGCGTCGAGGTCCGCGGCAAGACCCTGGGCATCGTCGGGTACGGCCACATCGGGTCGCAGGTCGGCGTGCTCGCCGAGGCGATGGGGATGCGGGTGGTGTCCTTCGACGTCGCGACGAAGCTCCCGATGGGCAACACGCAGACCCTCGCCACGCTCGAAGAGCTGCTCGCGGTGTCGGACTTCGTCACGCTGCACGTCCCCGCGACCCCGCAGACCGAGCTGATGATCAACGGCGAGGCCATCGCGCGGATGAAGAAGGGCGCGATGCTGCTCAACGCCAGCCGCGGCACCGTGGTCGACCTCGACGCGCTCTCCCGCGCCCTGCGCGACGGGCGCCTCGGGGGCGCGGCGATCGACGTCTACCCCGAGGAGCCCGAGGAGAACGGCGAGGGCTTCGGGTCGGTGCTCCAGGGCGCGCCCAACGTGATCCTGACGCCGCACATCGGCGGCTCGACCCTCGAGGCGCAGGCCAACATCGGCCGCGAGGTGGCCACGAGCCTGGTGCGCTACCTCGACGTGGGCAGCACCGTCGGCGCGGTGAACTTCCCCAACCTGGAGATGGCCCCCACCGCGGGCTCGCACCGGCTGCTCAACGCGCACCGCAACGTCCCGGGCGTGCTGCGCGACGTCAACCGCATCGCCAGCGACCTCGGCGCCAACATCCGCGCGCAGATGCTCGCGACCGACGCGACGCTCGGCTACCTGATCATGGACATCGACCAGGACGTCTCCGCGGCCCTGGCCGACGCCATCGGCGGCCTCGGCACCAGCATCTGCACCCGCGTCGTGTACTGACGGGCGGTGGGGCTCAACCTCGTGGCGCCGGAGGACGACCCGGTGGCCGTGCGCCACTACCGCGACCCCATGCGGATCATCGGGCACGTCACGCGCCGCGGCGTTGCACCGAGCTGGCGCTGATGGCCGGGAGCGACCGCGAGGCCGCCAGCGGTTGACAGGCGCCGCGAGGGCGCTGTCTCCTGCGAGCGGGCCGTGCATCCTCCGAAGCAGACGACCGCCTTCGCAGCGATCGATCGGATGACCGAGCGACTACCGTATCCGATCGCGCGGGCGTGGGCCGGCAGCCGCGCGCGCAGCGACGACGCGGCGTGCGTCGCCGGGTACGTCCAGACCTTCGAGGTCATCCTGCGCACCCTGCTCGCCTTCTTGCTCCCGGACTACCTCCGCGGCGAGCCCGAGGCCGCCGTCGAGCGCCTCTGGCCGAACCTCGTCGGGAAGCCCGGTCGCCGCGACTACGTCGACATGCTCAGGGCGGTGACGGCGGCGATTCGCGAGCGCGCGGAGCCCGGTCCGTTCATCAGGGAGCCGGCGACGTGGTTCCTGGATGGGAAGGAGAGCGGAGCCGAGGGGAGCGACGGCGCGTCGCACGATCCCTTCACCGGGCTGGCGGCCCTGCTCGACCAGCTCGACCTCCGCGCGCACGGGACGTGGCCCTCCCTCGACCCCGAGGCGTTGACGGAGCTCCGGCTAGATCTGGAGCGCCGCGTGGCCGAGGTGCTCGGGTCGCTCGAGGTGCTGGCGGGCTATCGCATGGTGTCCGTGAGCGACACCGCGAGGATGCCCGACGGCGGTCACCTGACGAGCGTGCACACCCTCACCGGACCGAATCACAGCCCGGAGGCATCGCAGGTCGTCCTCGGCGCGTGGTTGCCGACGCAACCGAGGGGCCGGCTGTTCCTGGCCAATCCCAACGGCGACGCATTGCTCTCCGTGATGCCCTTCGCGATGATGGTCACCGGCCGGCCGAACGAGGATCCGGCGTCTGGCGGCCGCCCCGCCAGGAGCAGGATCGAGGCGACCGCGGGGCTCTCGACCGCGCGGAGCTGCCATCTTTTCAAGGCGATCGAGGACAACGTGGGAGGAACGCACTCCCCGAGGGGCGGCGGGTTGCACACCGGGCGCCTCGTCCTGACCGACGACGGAGCGGGCTCCATCGCCATGCTGCGACTCCCCGTCGGGGAGGCCGAGCCCGTGCTCTTCACCGACTGGCTGAAGGACCGATGGGCCAGAGCCGACGCTGCCATCTTCGCGACCGGGACCCACGTCGGGCTGCGCTTCGCAGGCCGCGTCGGAGCCTTGGACCCGCACGCTTTCAGGAAGGAAGCAGAGATCGGCAGGGGGGCCATCGCGACCGTTCATCGCGCGACGATGTCGGGCAGCGGGCGCGCGGTCGCGTACAAGCTCCTCGACCGCGTCGACGACTACGACCGGCTCGAGCGCGAGGTGCAGTCCCTCCACGCGCTCGCCCACCCGAACATCGTGCCCCTGATCGGCTGCGGCCACGACGTCTCCCGCCGCGCGATCGGGCAGCCCTTCGTCGTCATGGAGCTGATGGAGGGAGGCACCCTGGCCCGACGAGTCGTCGACGGGCGCGTCGTCGAAGATCGCGTGCCCGAGGAGCAGATCATCCGCTGGGGGGCCGAGCTCCTCGACGCCCTGCGAGAGGTGCACGCCGCGCAGATCGTCCACGGGAACATCCGTCCATCGAACTGCCTCCTCGACCGCGACGGCCGGGTGGCCCTCGCCGACTTCGGCATCGGCCATCTCTCGGCGGACCATGCTTCGCCCGAGCAGCTCGCCCGGCTCCCCGGCGCTCCGTCGGGCGCCGATCCGCGGCGGCCCGTCGGCCCCCCCCACGGACGTGTACTCGCTGGGCCTTACGCTGTACGTGACCCTGACGGGCAACAACCCCAGGACGACCGCCGGCGTCGGCGCGGTCGGGGACGGCGTCTCGGCGCCCCTCGCCGCCCTCCTCCGGCAGATGTGCCGGGACGCTCCCGACGAGCGCCCGACGGCGAAGAGCGCCTGCGCGACGATGTGGGAGATCCTGGAGGAGCACCTGCGGCGGAGTCACGCCCCGGGCCGCGACGCTGCCCGGCGGCTGGCGCGGCACGCGGAGCAGCTGCGAGGGATCACCCTGCTGCGCAGGCGCCTGGCGAAGCGCCGGGACAACGTGGAGGAGGCGCTCCGCGGCGCCGTCCCCGCCGTCGTCGTCGAGCAGTACTCGGAGTGGCTGCGGGAGGCGCCCGAAGACCCGCACCTCTGGGATTCGATCAAGGAGCAGGCGCCGCGCGGTGACCTCGGGGCGGCGCTGGGGTCTGCGATCACCGGAATGTTGGGCGAGCGGCGACTCGCGTGGTCGATGGGGCTGAACGAAGGGCTCGCCCGCTGCGGGTCGAGCGTCCCCGTCGACCCCGACGCGATCATCGCGAGCGCGGTGCGCTGGCAGGGGGAGGCGCCGGACGACGCGGTGCGGCTCCTGGTGCTCGACGAGCTGTACTCACGGCTCGGGCGCGCCAACCCGGCGCCGAGGAGGACGGCGGCCGAGCTCTTGTCCCAGCGGTTGGAATCGCTCGAACGCGAGGGACGATGGCGGGAGATGGTGGAGACGCTCCAGGGCCGCGCGCGAAAGGCGACCGACCGGGACGCCCAGATCCGGGACTGGTCGCGCGTCGCGGCGGTCTCCACCACCCACCTGCGGGACGCGAGGCAGGCGCTCGACGCCTGGGAGCACGTGCTCGCCCTCGACGCCGCCCACGGGGAGGCGCCGGACGCGATGGTGCAGTGCCTCTTCTCGCTCCGCGCGTGGGACCGACTGGAGGCGCTCATGCGCCGGCAGGGGCGGCTCGATGCGCTCGCCGACCAGTACGAGGCGCTCACGAGGCGCCCCGACACGGCGCCCGAAGACCGCCTGGCGCTGTTGCTGAGGGGCGCGACCTTCGCGCGGGACGATCTGCAACGCCCGGCGCGCGCGGCCCACATGCTGGGCATCGCGTGCGCGCTCCGGCCGACGGACCGCTCCCTGCTCCGACGACAGCTGGCGTGCCTGCGCGAGGCGGAGGACTGGGCCCAGGTCGCGAGCGTGCTGGAGGCACTCGAGTCGCAGGTCACCGACGACCCGGGGGAGCTGCGTCGCCTGCGCCTGGAGCTGGCGAGCGTCCAGATCGAGCGACTGGGAGACCGCGAGGCGGGCGCCCGGACGCTGGAGCGCGTCGCCGAGGTCGACCCCTCCGACCAGGAGATCCTCGGCCGCCTAGAGGCCCTCCATGAAGCCAGCGGGGACTGGGCCAGGCTGGCGGGCGTGCGGTCGCTGCGCCTGCAACATGGCCTCGCCGGGAGCGCGAGGATTCCCGTCCTGGAGGCCCTGGGGCTGCTCCAGGAGGGGAAGCTGAAGCAGGAGGCCCAGGGGGTGATCACGGCGGAGGAGCTGTTCGCGCTGCAGCCGGGCAACCGCTGGGCGGGGGGCGTCCTCGATCGGGCCTACGAGCGCGGAGCCTCGTGGGAGAAGCTCCTCGATCTCCGCAAGCGAATGGCGCTGCACGCGACGCCCGGGGAACGCGCCGCGCGCTGGGCGATGGCGGCGACGATCGCGGACGAGCGGTTCCCGGATCAGCTCGCCCTGGCGATCGAGCTCTGGGGGCACGTGCTCCGCGCCGAACCAGCGAACCCGAGGGCGCTGCTGCGATTGGAGGAGCTGTACGCCGAGGCGAAGATCCCGTCCGCGCTGGTGGAGGTGATCGCGGGCCGCGCCAGCACCGCGGCCACCGTCGCGGAGAAGGTCGCGGCGCTCCACCGGCTGGCCGAGGCGAGCCACGACGACGCGAAGGACGTCGAAGGGGCGACGCGAGCGTGGGCGTCGATCCTGGAGCTAAGCCCCGGGGACCGGGTGGCGCAGAACGGCTTGAAGGGGGTGCTGATCCGCGCGCGCGACTGGGACGGACTCGGGCGGCTCCTGGGGCTTGCCGGGCGCCTCGCCGAGTTCAGTCCGGCGTTGCAGCAGGCGTCGACCGACGCGGCGGCGTCCGATGCGCAGCGCCGGGTCGCCCTCGACGCACTCCGCGGTCATCAGCGCCGCTCCGGCGACTGGCGGGCGCTGGCTCCGACGCTGCTGCGGCTCGTCGCGCTGTCGGGCGACGACCGGGCCGGACACGTCGCCCTCCTGCTGGAGCTGGCCGACGTCCAGTTCGCCCGCCTGGGCTCGAGCGCCGACGCGACGCGGACGCTCTCGACCGTGCTGGCGCTCGATCCGGGCAACGACGAGGCGAGGCGGCTCGGCGAGCAGATCGACGCTCGTCGGGCCGCACCGGAGCGGCGCCTCGCGGAACTGAAGTCGCTGGCGCAGCAGGGGAGCTGGGAGGAGGCGGACAAGGTCGCGGTGCGGGTCTGTTCGTTGATGGAGACGCTCCCGTTCGCGGAGCGCCCGGAGGCGTGGCGGCTCGTCGGTGACGTCCGCACAGCGATGTCCAGGCTCGCGGAGGCGACGGAGGCCTACGAGCACGCGCGGCGGCTGGCCCCGGGCGACGCGGCATGGCCGGGCGCGATGCCCTCGCAGGTCGCCGGTGTCAGCGATGCCCGGGCCCTGGAGGACCGGGTCGACGCGGCGGTCTCTGGTCCGAAGTCCCGGGGTCCCTCCCCGCGTGGGGCCTTGCCGCCCGCCTCGCCGCGATTGCAGGGCAGGGTGGGCCTCGAGGCCCTGCGCTCGCGCCTCGACGCCGAGCCGCGCAGCCCCGCGCTCCTGGTGGAGCTGCATCGCTTCCTGACCGCCGTCGGACGCCTCGACGAGGCGCGCTGCGCCGCCGCGACGGCCCGCTATCTCGGCCGGGCTGCCAGCGTCGACGCGAGACCTCCGGGCGGCCTGGTCCTCGAGCGACCGGGGAGCGAGGGAGAGGCGGCTCCGCGAATCCTGCCGGAACACTGGGCCCGGATGATCCGTCCGCTCGACGTGGGGCTCACGCCGGTGCTGCACTCGCTGCTGGTCGTGGACCGACCCCCGCGGAGCTTCCAGCTCCACGCAGAGGGCGCGACCCCGGCCGTGGTCCAACAGAGCGTGGCCGACCTGCTACGGTCGGCGCGCTGGCTGGCCGACGCGCTGCACGGCGACAGGGTGCTGCTGTCCCAGACCTCCGAGGACCACTGCACCATCGACTTCCGGACCGTCGCCCTCCACGTGTCCGACGTCGGGCCCGGGCTCCTCTCGTACCCGTCGAGGGCCAGGACCTTCGTCCTCGCGCGCCACCTCGCCCACCACCACCCGTCGCTGCGCCCCAGGGTCGCCCTCGCGCCGGACTCCAGCCTGATGAGACTGTTCTCGACCTGCGTGGACGAGGCGCGCGACGCCCAGGTGTCCCGCCTCTCGCGCCCCCCCTCGCGCCTCCCGCAGGCGGTCCCCGGGGCCATCATCGCCGCGTTGGAGCCCCTCGTCCGGGTCCGTCCGAACCTCGCCGCCGAGCTCGATCGCTGGTGCGAGACGGTCGACCGTGTGGCCCTCGACGTGGCCTTCGCGTTCACGGGAGACCTCGGCGTCGCCCACGCGATGCTGGAGGTGCCCTTCGGTCTGTCGCCCAGGCTGTCGCCCAGCGCGCTCTCCAACGAGCTCATCCGCTTCTCGGTCTCCGAGGAGTACTTCGCGCTTCGCAAGGCGTTCATGTCCCCGTCGGCCCCCGATGGGTGACGGGCGGGGGTGGTGCGCTGGAGCGTCGAGGGAGCGCACCCGCCCACGCCCTCCATCCCCAGCCTGGCCCACCCGCGGAGCGCCCTCGACGGTGTCAGCCCCGGGCCGATCGGAGCCGCCGCGCCGGGCCCCGACGTTGCACCGCGCGCACCCGGTCGAGGCGCCCCGTGGGCACCACCCGCTCCCCCACGATGACCGCCGTCTCCAGCTCGCCCGGGTCGACCGCCGCCGTGAGCCCGGTGGCGTCGTCGTCGAGCGCGAGGTCGCCGCCGCGCGCGAAGGGCGTGAGCGCTGGCAGGCACACGACGCCCGGCGCCCACGCGAAGGCCATCACCCTGGTGCGAACCCCCGCCGCGTCGCGCAGCACCAGCGCCGGGTGGTGGTGCCCGATCACCACGCGACCGCCGCGGCCCCGCGCGAGCGCCCGCTCGGAGCGCAGCGCGTCGAGCGCGTCGCCGTGCACCGCCGCGTGGCGACCGAAGGCCCAGCGCGCGCACACCGTGACGTCACGCCCGAAGAGGGCCGCGTCGAGGCCGCGGTCGTGGTTGCCCGGGATGAGCACCGCGGCGCAGCCGTCGAGCGCGGCCAGCAGCCGGTCGAGGGCGCTCTCGCCGTCGGCCGAGGGGCGCAGCGACGCCGCGCCGTGCACCACGTCGCCCGCGATCACCACGGTGGCCGGGTCGAGGCGCGCGCGAAGCCCGGCGATGCGCGCGAGGAGCTCGCCGTCCCCGACGCCCGGGAGCAGGTACCCGCGGCCCTGGAGCGCGCGCACATAGCCCGCGTGCACGTCGGCGATCACGAGCGTGCGGGTGGCCGGGTCGAAGAGCCCGCCGGGGGCCACGCAGCAGAGGCCGTCGTCGAGGGTCAGCACCGGGGCCTCATCCGGTCGTCGCCAGGGTCGCCTCGAAGAGGCGCTTCGCCGTGTCGAGCAGGGCCCGCTCGGGGTCGTCGCCGCGCACGGCGTCGCGGTCGACCCAGGTGCGCGCGGGGATGCTCAGCGGCGACGGACCATCGAGCCGGTGCAGGTGCCAGCGCCGCCGGGTGCGCTCGGCGAGGGCCTCGACGGCGCGGTCGCCCTCCAGGGAGGTCCAGAGCGTGTGGTCGAGCGCGCGCAGCAGCACGTGCCCCGGGTCGTGCTTGCGCAATACATCATGGAGTAAACCAGGGGTCGCCGCGCCGGGCCGGGCGTCGGGCAGCCAGAGCTGGGCCACGCGCGCCACCTCGCGGAAGTACGCGCCGCTCAGCACCCCTTCGGCGAGGGCGCCCATGGCGTCGGCGCGCAGACCCTCGGGCGACAGCCATCGGGCCAGGGTCTCGGGCGACGCCTCCGCCAGCGAGGCGCCCGCGGTCACGCACACGGCCTCGTCGAGCGCGCACACGCTCGCGGCCTCGCCGGTGTCGTCGCGGTAGCGGGCGGCCACGGCGCGGGCGATGAGCTCGTTGGCCATCGCGCCCGCGAAGGTGAAGGCCACGAGGTGCGCGCGCTCGCCGTCGCGGTGCAGCTCCACCACGAAGCGGTCGACGCCGGGGAGCGACGCCCGCCGCGCCTGCGCCCGGAGCAGGGCGCCCACCGCGCGGGCGGTCACCTCGTGCACGCCCAGCAGCGCCGCGACCCGCGCGGTGAGCTCCCGCGCGTCGTGGTGGGCGAGCGCCCCGAGCTCCGACCACAGGGCCTCGACGGCGTCGGCCACCTGGGCGCTCTGGGCGGCGCGCTGGCCGTGCCACGCCGGGAGCGCCCGCTCGGGGCCGCGGTCGGGGCGCACGCACACGGCGTCGCTGGCCCGCGCGACCACCTTCCACTTCTGGCCGCCCAGCACGAAGCGGTCGCCCACCTCCAGGGAGACCGCGAAGCGGCCCTCGAGCTGGCCCACCACCCGTCGGCCGTGGCGCACCTCCACGGTGACCTCGCCGACGATGGTCCCGATGCCCTGGCGGTAGCGCCGCTCGGAGCGCTTGCCGCTGATGGCCCAGCGCTCGCCGTCGGTCACCGCGCGGGCCATCTCGGGGTACGCCGCGAGGGCGTCGCCGCCGTGCGCGAGGTAGCCCAGCACCTGCTCGAGGTCGGCCGCGGTGAGCCCGCGCAGCGAGCGCGACGCCCGGAGCCCGTCGCCCACCTCGCGCGCCGTCGCGCCGGAGAGCTGGAGGCGACCCAGCGCGGCCTGCACCGCCACGTCGAGGTCGCCCTCGCGCAGCGCCAGGGCCTCGACCTCGCCGCCCCGCGCCGCGCGGATCACCGCCGCGCACCGCACCACGTCGAGGGCGCTCGTGGGGATGAGCTCGGCCCGCGCGGGGATGCCCGGACGGTGGTCGGCGCGGCCCGCGGCCTGGAGCAGCCGCGAGGTGGCGTTGGGGGCGCCGAGCACGAGCACCCGGCGCACCGCGGGCAGGTCGACGCCCACCTCCAGGGCGCTGGTGGCCACCACCACGCGCAGGGCCCCGGCGCGCAGCTCGCCGGCCACGCGGGCGCGCTCCTCCTGGGAGAGCGATCCGTGGAAGCACGCCACGCCGTAGCGCGCGGGCAGCACGTCGCGCAGCGCCACGGACCACAGCTCGGCGCGGGCCCGGGCGCCGACGAAGAGCAGCGTGGTCCCATCGGTCGCGGCGACCTGCCGGGCGATCATCGGCAGCACCGTGCGCCACGCCCACGCGCCGTCGGGGAAGGGGTGCTCCATCGGGGGGTCGGTGATGCGCAGCTCGGCGGGCGCGTCGTTGGCGACGGCGATCACCTCGGCGTCGGCGTGCACCCAGGCGGCGAGGGCGTCGAGCGGGCGCACCGTGGCGCTCAGCGCGAGGCGGCGCGGCGGCGGCGCGGCGTGCATGGCGACCCAGGTGTCGAGGAGCGCGAGGGTGGTGGAGAGCAGCGCGCCGCGCTTGCCCGCGGCGAGCAGGTGCAGCTCGTCGAGCACGACGGCGGCGACGTGGGTGAGCATCTCGCGGCCCGGCCCGGCGAGCAGCACCGCGAGGGACTCCGGGGTGCTGAGCAGCACCTCCGGCGGGCGCTCGCGCTGGGCGGCGCGCTGCCGGGGGCTGGTGTCGCCGGTGCGCTGGGCCACGCGAAGCGAGCCGCCGAGCGCGGTGATCATCGCGGCGACGGCGTCGGTCTGCGTGGCCGAGAGCGCGCGCACCGGGGCGAGGTAGAGCACACGCACCCCGTGCGCCGCGTCGGGGGGGTGGGCGATGAGCCCGGCGAGGAGGGGGAGCATCACGGCGGCGGTCTTGCCGCTGCCGGTGGGCGCGGTCACCAGCAGGGCCCGCCCGCGGGGGAAGGCCGCGAAGACCGCGCGCTGCACGGCCGTGGGCGCGTCGCCGCGGTCGTCGAACCACCGGGCCACGAGCGCCTCGACCCTGGCCTCGCCGGCGCCGAGCTTCGAGCGGCTCACCCGGGGGCGGCGGGCGCGCGCGGGCTGTGCTTCGGTGCGAGGCGGTCGTCGGAGGGTGGGGGGCATCAACAGTGGCGAGCGGGCGCGCGGGGAGACAGAGCAGTAGCGCACCCGGGTCGACGAGGGGAGGGCGCGGTCGCCGGATGGGGCCGTCGCTGATTTGCCCACGAGTGTCGTGCGGCGGCCGGGGAGGCCATGCTAGCTTCGCGGTGGTGGAGGTCGTGCTCCGCAAGCTTGGTCCGAAGCCTGGACGCCCGGTGGTTGGCCGCCTCGTGCGAGCGCCCCGTCGTGGGGCCGTGGTGGTCATCGAGTTCTCCGATGGGCTGCACGAATACGTGACCACGCCGGTGCGCCGCATCCTCCGCGTGGCGGGCGAAGAGGTCTACTACCTCCAGACCACCAACAGCCGGTACCGGCTCGAGGTGCGCCGCGCGTCGCCCAGCGCCACGGAGAACATCATCGTCCGCTGAAGCCCTCCTGCGGAGGGGGTGTGGCTACAGCGCGTCGCCGGGGATGTGACGGGTTGATGAGCGCTGGGTACATCGCCCGTAGGGGCGGGGCTTGCCCCGCCCGCTCCGCCAGTAGCTCCCAATGCCGGAACGGGCGGGGCAAGCCCCACCCCTACGCCCACTACATGCGATCGTCGCGAGCGTTCACATCCCCTGCGACGTAGCGCTACAGCGCGTCGCCCAGCTTCGCCACCAGCGCCGTGCACAGCGTCCGCAGCCAGGCCATCGCGTCGGGCCGCGGGGTGAGCGTGCGCTCGTCCATGTAGAGGTCGCGGTTGAGCTCCACCTGGATGGCGTGCATCCCCGCCGCGGGGCGCCCGTAGCGCTGCGTCGTGGCCCCGCCCCGGTACGGGTCGTCGTGTCGCACGCTCAGCCCCGCCGCCCGGAAGTGCGCGTCCACCGCGTCGATGAGCGCCGCCCCCGCCGTGCTGCGCCCGCGCGTCCCGGGCACCACGTCGGCCCGCCGCCGCGGCGCCTGACCCAGCTGCGCCCGGCCCATCGCGGGCATCGAGTGCGCGCAGAGCAGCACCACGGCGCCGTGCCGCGCGCGCATCGCCTCCAGCTCCGCCGCGAGCGCCCGGTGGTAGGGCCGGTGGTAGCGCGCGACGCGCCCGGCGAACTCCTCCCGCGTGAGCGGCCGCCGCAGCGCCGACGCCCCGTCGCTGGACTCCCGCCAGATCACCCCGCGCGGGGCGGCGCCCTTCGGCTGCGTCGAGCCCGCCACCGAGCCCGGGTCGTGGTCGGTCTCGTCGCGGTTGAGGTCGACCACGTAGCGCGAGCACCGCGCCGTCAGCAGCGTCGCCCCCCGGGAGACCACGTCGCCCACCAGCGCGTCGACCCAGGCGTCGGCGTCGCGCAGCACCACCCGGTCGTCCACCGTCAGCAGCGCCCGCACCTCCGCGGGCACCTCCAGCCCCGCGTGGGGCACCTCCACCAGCACGGGAAGCGCCCTCGTCGTCGGCCGGGTCAGAGCGAACGGCTCCCCCCCCGCAGCCTCGCTCACGGCTTCGCCAGGCGCGCCGCCGCGCGGTCGATCCACCCGCGCACCGCGGGGTCGTCGGTGCTCGGCCCGGGCGCCCCCGGCGGCCGCCGCGCGGGGCCCGACTCGTCGCCCCCGGTCAGCCGCAGCGAGAGCGCCTGCACCGCGCCGAAGCGCCCGTCGTGCAGCACCAGCGGCAGCGGGTCGGGACCCGTCGAGCGCCGCGGCGCCGCCAGCCACCACGCGCGCGCCCCGTCGGGCAGCGTCGCCCGCCAGCCGGCCACGACGTGGTCGACCGGGTCGCGCGGCGCGCGCAGCGAGGCCGCCAGGGCGTCGCGGGTGTACTCCGCCAGCGTCGCGGAGTCTTTACCCTCGAGGGTAAGCCCGTGCGTCGCGGCGAGCGCGCGCACCTCGCCCACGGTCGCCGCCGCGGGCGCCTCCACCAGCCGCGACGCGGCGTCGATGCGCACCGCCGTCACCGGCGCGGGGGGCTCCGCGGCCATCGCCTCGCCGCCGAGCAGGGGGCCCCCGGCGAGGGCGTCGTCGGGGTCCGCGGCGCGGCGCAGGGCGTCGATCCAGCGCAGCCCGGCGCCCCACTCCATCGCCATCCCGGCGCGCTTGGAGCGGCCGACGCCGTGGTGGTGGGCGATGGTGCCGCCGGCCTCGTGGGCGGCCCGCAGGGCGCGCGTCCAGGTGGCGTCGTAGGTCACGCGCGCGCTCGCGTCGTCGGGCGAGGCGCCCGCGAAGGTGAAGTAGATCGAGCAGCCGTCGGGGTACGCGTGGCTCATGTGGGCCATCACCAGGCCGCCGTGCGAGAGCGCCTCGTGCACGCCCTCGTAGAGCGCGCCCAGGCGCGACCACGGCGCCGCGACCTCCATCGTGTCGACCCAGAGCCCGCGCGCGTAGGTGGGCGGCTGCCGGTAGCTCACCGCGTGGCGGCGCGCGAGCCAGCGCTTCGCCGGCGCTTCGCCCTCGTCGCGCGACCCGCCGCGCTCGCAGAGGGCCGTGGCCCGCGCCAGGGCCTCGGCCTGCGGGTCGGCGTCGTCGCCCTCGAAGATCACGATGAGCAGCGAGCGGGTGTAGAGCCGGGTGCTCGCGAGGTCGGCCAGGGCGTTGACCGCGCGCGGGACGTCCATCACCCGGCGCAGCAGCCACTCGGCCGCGGGGGAGGGGCGCTCCGGGGTCTTCGGGACGCTCGGCGTGGCGGAGTGGTCACCCTGGAGGAAGACGTACGTGTCGATGGGGTCGTAGAGGCGCGCCACCGCGGGGCGCAGCCCTGCCTGGAAGATGGCCCGGATGGCCTCCCAGGCGTCGCGCATCGTGGCGAAGGTGAAGCCCCGGCCGCGCCAGTCGGTGGGCGCCGGCCACACCCGCATGGTGGCCCGGGTGACGAAGCCGAAGAGCCCCTCGCTGCCCACCATCAGCTCGCGCAGGTCGGCCTCGCCGGGGCGCGGCGCGTCGAGGGTGAAGGGCTCGCCGTTGCCGAAGACCCCGTCCATGGCGAGGGTCATGTCTTCGATCTTGCCGTAGCGCCCGGAGCACTGGCCGGCGCCGCGGGTCACCACCCAGCCGCCGAGGGTCGAGCAGTGGATCGAGCTCGGGAAGTGCCCGAGCGTGGCGCCGCGGCGCTTGAGCTGGTCTTCGAGGTGCGTGCCCAGGATGCCCGCGTCGGCCACGCACACCCCCGCCTCGAGGTCGACCGAGTGCAGCGTGCGCATGCGCTTCAGGTCGACGGCGACGGTGTCGCGGGTGCCGGTGATGCCGCCCACCACGCCGCTGCCCGCGCCGAAGGGGATGAGCCCGACGCCGTGGGCGCGCGCGTACCCGACGAGGGCCGAGAGGTCGTCGCGGCCGGCGGGCCAGACGATGGCGCGGGGGCCCGGCGGGCGGTCGAGGTTGCCGCGGGTCGAGAGCAGCTGCCGCGGCCACAGGTCGTGGGCGTAGGCGCTGCGGTCGGCGCTGTCCGTGGAGACGGCGTCGTCGCCGAAGCGCGCGCGGAGGTCGTCGACGAGGGGGTCGCTCATGGGGGTGTCGCTGGGGTCGGGAGAGTGGTGCACCGGGCGCCGGGTCCGCAAGGGAGCCCGTGGTCGGTGTTTGACAACACCCCCTACGGCCGACCACCACGTGGCATCCGCCGATGAGCACCCGCCGTCATCTCCCCATCCTGCGAGAGGCCTCCGCCCCGCCCTCCCCGCCGCCCTCCACCCCCGAGGCCGCGGGCGACGCCGAGCCCCCGCCGTGGCACTGGATCCCCCTCGGCACCACCGTCTCGCTCGTGGGCTTCGCCCTCCTCGCCCAGGGCGCCGCGGCGCTCTCGGTACGCCTGCTCGGGCGGGTGTACCCCCTGGGCGCCACGGCCGCGCAGGTGGCGCACATCCGCGCCGCGCACCCCGCGGCCGCGCGCTCGGTCGAGCTCACGGCGGCGCTCATCCCCGTGCTCGCGCTCCTGCTCGCGGTGGCCGTGGGCTCCTACGTCGTCGGGCGCCGCGGCGACCGCACCAACGCCCGCCACGGGATGCTCTCCGGCGGGCTCACGGTGATGATCTTCTGGGTCGTCACCGGGCGCCTCTGGAGCCTGCTGCCGCTCGTGCCGCTGGCGATGGCCCTCGGGCACCTCGCCGGGCGCTGGGGCGTCGCCCGCCGCGACCGCTCGCTCGCCGCGGAGGGCTGAAGCGGGCCCGCGCATCGGGCGCGCTCCGGGATCCCGAGTGCTTCAGGGCATGAGGGTGGTGCGGTCGCGCATCGCGGCGTCGACGGCGTCGCGCGCAGGTCGAGGTCGTCGGCCAGCACCTGGCGCGCGAAGAAGTGCTGGAAGGCCTCGTACACCACCGGCTCGGACGCGCGGCGGTCCATGCGGCGGTCCCACGCGGCGAGGCGGGCGTGGAGCCCGGCGAGGGCCTCGTCGCCGCGGTACATCGCGAGCGCGGGGTCCGTCGCCACGCGGCCCACGGCCTCGGTGAGCACGGGCACGATGTCGTCGGCGAGGGTGTTGTACGTGTCGAGCTGGAGCTGCTGCATCTGCGCGACGGTGACGCCGCCGGTGGCGGTGGGCCGGGTGAGCTCGCGCTCGATGCGCGCGGCGCGGGTGCCCGGGTCGAACCACACGCCGTAGTACCAGGCGTCGTCGTCGATGCGGCCGTTGCTGGTGAAGCCGAAGGGGTCGTTGTTGGCCGAGGAGAGGAAAGCCCCGCGTGCCGCCGCGCTCCGCATCTGGTGCGCCCAGAACACGTTGTGGCTCTGGTAGGGCTGGTGCGGATCGCCCGCGAGGAGCGGCCTGCCCCCCGGCGGTGTGCCGCCCGGCGGCGCCCCAGTTGTTGCTGGCGCCGCGCGCAAGGGGGGCCATGGCGTCGAGGAAGCCCGCGAGGCGGCGGCCGGCGTCGGCGGGCGCGCGCCGGGCCTGCGCGGCGGCCGGGCGCTCGTCCGGCGGCACGATGAAGGCGCCGGAGACCGAGGTGATGAGCGGGAGCCCCGCGGCCGCCGCGACGTACCGGCGGTTGATCGTCGAGAGGATGTCGTAGTCGAGCTGGTTGGCGTTGCGGAAGAGCTGTCGCCGGCCGACGACGTAGGGGTCGTCGGTGGTCCAGCGCTCCGGGGCGAAGTCGAACTCGCTCGCGCGGAAGCCGCGGGGGGCCGGGGCACGGCGCCGGTGTTGATCTCGTCGACGCGGCGGTTGACCCCTGCCACCCAGGCCGTGATGAGCCGGTGCGTCGCGGGGTGCTCGCGCGCCACCCGCCGCGCGCTCTCGCGGCCCCAGTGGGGCACCGCCATGAGCCGGATGAGCTGGTCCTGCGCGAGCTTGTCGCGGCCCAGCACCGCCGCCGCGCGGCCCCGGCTCGGCCCCACGCGACACCGGCGCGCGAGACACCGGCCCGCGGGACACCGGCGCGCGAGACACCGGCGCGGCCGTCGATCGCCCCGCGGCGGCGATGGATGTCCCGCCCGTCGCGATGGACGTCCCGCCCGTCGCGATGGACGTGCCCGCGATGGTCATCGACCGCCCGGCGCCCGTCGACCTCGGCGCGCCCGTCGACCTCGGCCGTGACGCGGGCTCGATCACCCTCGGCGACGCGTGGACCCCCGAGCGCGACGCGGGCGACCCCACCCCCCGCGACGTCGACCGCGTGGTGGGCGGCGCGCCCGCGATCGTGTACCCCGAGGACGGTACGGTGCTGCCGCCCAACCTCACGGGCTTCGAGGTGCACTTCCGGCCCGGCGCGGGCAACGAGCTCTTCGAGGTGTCGCTCCGCGGCGACCGCGGCGCGCTGCGGGTGTTCACGCGCTGCACGGTGGTCGCCGACGGCTGCGTGCTGAGCCTCGACGAGGCCGCGTACGCCGAGCTCGCCCGCGTCGCGCAGCCCTCCGGCGACGTCGCGCTCACGGTGCGCGGCACCACCCTGGCGGGCGCCGGCGTGGGCCGCTCGGCGACGCGCTCGCTCGGTGTGACCAACTTCGACGTCCGCGGCGGGCTCTACTACTGGACCGCCTCGGGCGGCAGCATCAACCGCTACGAGTTCGGTCGCGCGGGCGCGCGCACCGAGCCCTTCCTGCGCGGCGACCCCATCAACTGCGTCGGCTGCCACGTCCTCTCGCGCGACGGCTCGCGCATCATGGCGGGGCGCTTCATCCCGGCCCCCGCGGCGACGCGCATCTTCGACGTCACGTCGCGCGCGCCGCTCTCCGCCGACTACGGCGCCAACTTCGGCACCTTCTCGCCCGACGTCCGCTGGCTGCTCACCAGCGACGGCAACCGCCTCGCGCTGCGCGACCCGGCCAGCGGCGCCGAGGTCCCGGGCCTCCCGGGCGGACCCCTCGGGAGCCACCCCGACTGGTCGCGCGGCGGCCGGGCGGCGGTGTTCTCCCGCGCGCGCTCGTCCTTCCCCCTCTTCGGCACGCCGGGCCACGACGGCCCCGCCGACCTCTTCACCATGCCCTGGGGCGGCGCGTCCTTCGGCGCCGCGACGACGCTCGTGCGCGCCGACGGCGTCCGCAACAACAATTACTACCCCGCGTATTCGCCCGACGATGCGTGGGTGGTGTTCAACCGCGCCGCGGGCAGCTCCAACCACAACATCGACGCCCAGCTCTGGGTGGTCCCCGCGGGGGGCGGGGCCGCGACGCACCTCGCCCGCGCCGACCTCGCCGAGGGGATGGGCAACTCGTGGCCGAAGTGGGCGCCCTTCGTCCAGCGCTTCCGGGCGGAGACCCTGATGTGGTTCACGTTCTCCAGCCGGCGCGACTACGGGCTGCGCCTGCGCCAGCAGACGCGCGAGGCCCCGATGCGCACCACGCAGCTCTGGATGGCCGCCTTCCGCCCGGGGCGGGGCGGCACCCCCGAGGTCAGCACCCCGGCCTTCTGGCTGCCCTTCCAGAACCTCGGCGAGGGCAACCACATCGCCCAGTGGGCCGAGCAGGTGCAGCGCCAGGGCTGCACCTCCGACCGCGACTGCGTCCAGGCCGAGCGCTGCCTCCCCCTGGAGAACGGCGCCGTGGCCGTCTACCGCTGCGTGGTGCCCTGAGCGGGCGCGGCGTCAGCGGTCGCGGCTCTCCCGGGTCTCCAGCACCATCCCGATGAGCAGCACCATCGGGAGCACCACCACCGGCACCCCCACCACCAGCAGCAGCACCGCCCAGGCCGCGCTGCCCGTCCCCAGGTACGCGACGAAGCCGAGGCCCGCGATCACCAGGGCCGCGGCGGACATGCGCTTCCACCGCGAGTGTCGCTCCGGGGGAAGGATGGTCTTCCGCACCAGCTCCACGCTGCGCTTCACCTTCGGCGCCTGCGCGATCATGCTGAGTCGCTCGCGCACAGGAACCTTGGGCTTCGGCGTGGGCATCGACGGGTTGAACCTCCCTATGGGGTCGACGGCGCGAGAGCGGTAGCGCCCTCGCAGCGGGTTCAGTCCTCCCGCCGGGGCACGGGCGCGCACGGCTTCCGCGTACTCCCGCACCACGTCGTCGACGATCGCGGCGATGGGCCTCACCTCGCGGGCGAGGGCCACGCCCTGTCCGGCGCTCCAGATGTCCTTCCACTTCTCGCTGCCCTCCCTCTGCACGGCGTCCTGCGCGGCGCTGCGGTCCGCCGGGGCGGACGCGCTGCCGGGGAGCGTCTGCCGCAGGAAGTTGGCGCGCACCCCGCGGCCACGATGGGCACCCGGAGGTGCTCGCGGAGGTTTTAGGGGTAGCGCACGAAGGGGGAGGTGGTGCCGGCGTGCCCGCCCGCGCCCGCGGCGACGCCGATGATCGCGTCGGCGCCGGACTCCTGCGCCTTCAGCGAGTGCCTCAAATGGATGACGTCGTGGGGCACCACCATGCCGCGGTCGTGCGCGCGGCGGGCGATCTCCGAGGGGTTGCCGTCGCTGGTGATCACCGCGGGCACGCCGAACTCGATGCAGGCCTCGACGTCCTGCTGGAGGCGCTCCGGGTCGGTGAGCTTGATGGTGAGGTTGATGGCGAAGGGCCGGTCGGTACGCTGGCGGATCCACCCGAGCGCCTCGCGGAAGTCCGCGTGCGAGCGGAGCTTGATCGACGGCATCGACCCGAGGATGCCGGCCTCCGCGGCGGCGACGATCATCTCCTTCGTCGGGCCCATCCGGTTGATCACCGGCACGAAGGCCCGCGCGATGAACTCGTACGGCGGCGCCATCGGGTTGTGCGTGCCGCCCTCGCCCCCGGACCCGTCGAGGGTCACCGTGTTCGCTTCGTCGCCCGTCGCCCGATCACCCCTTCACGCAGACCACCTGGCGCAGCGTGTACACCACGTCGACGAGGTCGCGCTGCGCGTGCATCACGGCCTCGATGTCCTTGTACGCCCCCGGCGTCTCGTCGATGACGTCGGCGTCCTTGCGGCACTCCACCCCCGCCGTCGCCTTCGCGTGGTCGTCGAGGGTGAACACCTTCCGCGCCTTCGTGCGCGTCATCGCCCGCCCCGCCCCGTGGCTGCACGAGTGGAAGCTCTCGGGGTTTCCCTTCCCCCGCACGATGAACGACCGCGCCCCCATGCTCCCCGGGATGATCCCCAGCTCGCCCTCGCGCGCCCGCACGGCGCCCTTGCGGGTCACCCACACGTTGCGCCCGTAGTGGTGCTCCCGGCTCACGTAGTTGTGATGGCAGTTCACCGCCTCCAGCGACGCCTCGAAGGCCGGCACCAGGCCCGTCGCCCGCACCGCCGCCACCGCCGCGCGCATCATCAGCTCGCGGTTGACCCGCGCGTACTCCTGCGCCCACCCCACCGCCCGGAGGTAGTCGTCGAAGTGCACGGTCCCCTCCGGCAGGTACGCGAGGTCCTGGTCGGGCAGGCGGATGTGGTACCGCGCCATGTCCTCCCGGGCCTTCTCGATGAAGTGCGAGCCCACCCGGTTGCCCACGCCGCGCGAGCCCGAGTGCAGCATCAGCCACACGCGATCGCTCTCATCGAGGCACACCTCGATGAAGTGGTTGCCCGTGCCGAGCGTCCCGAGCTGCGCGCGCTCCGGCCCGCGACCGAGCCGCGGGTGCCTCTCCACGATGGCCGCGTACCCGGCGCTCAGCCCGGCCCACGCCTCGTCCACGGCCGCCGGCACGTCGCGCCACGCGCCGCGGTCGTTGCGGCCGCCGTGGTCCGTGCGCCCGTGCGGAACCGCCCGCTCGATGGCGTCGCGGATGCCGAAGAGGTGGTCGGGCAGCGCGCTCGCCGTGAGGCTCGTGCGCGCCGCGATCATCCCGCAGCCGATGTCCACGCCCACCGCCGCGGGGATGATCGCGCCTACCGTCGGCACCACGCTCCCCACCGTCGCGCCGATGCCGACGTGCACGTCGGGCATCGCGGCCACCCACTTGTGCACGAAGGGCATCGCCGCGAGGCGCGAGAGCTGGTCGCGGGCGTGGTCCTCCACCGCGACGCCGCGCGTCCACGCCTTGATCGGCACCCCACCCTCCACCTCGAAGACCTCGTAGCCGCGCTCGCTCATGATCGGTGACCTCCTGATCCAAGGCCTATCGCAGGGCGCGTGCCATCCGTCGAAACCCTTGTTTCCCGCGGTCTTCGTCCCCGGGTACGATACCGTGGTATCAAGCGCCTTATCCCCATGGCGAAGCGCAAGCCCACGGTGGTCATCGGCCTGCTGGGCCCGACGCTGGACTCCGGCGCCTCGGCGGCGCGCTGGGACCGCTGGCGCCCCACCGTCGCCGCGTGCCAGCACGCCGACCTGCTGGTGGCGCGCTTCGAGCTGCTGCATCAGCCCCAGTACACCTCGCTCGCGAAGACCCTCCGGCAGGACATCGCCCGGGTGTCGCCCGAGACCACGGTCAACCTCGTGCCCTGTCCCATGGCCGACCCGTGGGACCTCGAGCCCGTCTACGCCGCCCTCCACGACTTCGCGCGCTCGTACCCCTTCGACCCCGAGCGCGAGGACTACCTCGTGCACATCACCACGGGCACCCACGTCGCCCAGATCGTGCTCTTCCTCCTCACCGAGTCGCGGCACCTCCCGGCCCGGCTGCTCCAGACCTCTCCGCCCGCCCGCGGCGAGCGCGACCCCGGGCACCCCGCGGTGGGCTCCTGGCGCGCCATCGACCTCGACCTCTCTCGCTACGACCGCCTCGCGTCGCGCTTCGCCGCCGAGGCGCGCGAGCGCACCGGCGTGCTCAAGTCCGGCATCGAGACCCGCAACCCGGCCTTCAACGCCCTCATCGCCCGCATCGAGCGCGTGGCCGTCGCGTCCCGCGCACCCATCCTGCTCACGGGGCCCACCGGCGCGGGCAAGTCGCAGCTCGCGGGGAGCATCTTCGCCCTCAAGAAGTCACGGCGGCAGGTGGCCGGCGAGCTCGTCGAGGTCAACTGCGCGACGCTCCGGGGCGACGGCGCGATGTCGACCCTCTTCGGCCACGCGAAGGGCGCGTTCACCGGCGCCGTGGGCGAGCGCGAGGGCCTCTTGCGAAAGGCCGACGGGGGCGCGCTCTTCCTCGACGAGATCGCCGAGCTCGGGCTCGACGAGCAGGCGATGCTCCTGCGGGCGGTGGAGGAGAAGCGCTTCCGCCCGATGGGCAGCGACCGGGAGGTGCGCAGCGACTTCCAGCTCCTCGCGGGCACGCACCGCGACCTCGTCGCCCGGGTCGCCGAGGGGCGCTTCCGCGAAGACCTCCTCGCCCGCATCGAGCTCTGGACCTTCGCGCTCCCGGGCCTCCGCGACCGCCCCGAGGACGTCGAGCCCAACCTCGACTTCGAGCTCGCGCAGTGCGAGCGCGCCCTCGGGGCGAGGGTGGCCTTCCGCCGCGAGGCCCGCGCCCGCTTCGTGGCCTTCGCGACCTCCCCGGAGGCCCTCTGGACGGGCAACTTCCGGGACTTCGGCGCCGCCGTCACCCGGATGGCCACGCTCTGCCCCGGCGGCCGCATCGACCTGCCCACCGTCGACGACGAGGTCGCCCGGCTGCGGGCCCGATGGCGCCTCGCCGAGGCGCCCCGGGGCGAGGCCGTGACCGCCGACGACGGCGGGCTGCGCGCGGTGCTGGGCGAGGAGGGCGTCGCGGCCCTCGACCGCTTCGACCGGGCGCAGCTCGCGGAGGTGGTGCGGGTGTGCCGCGCGTCGCCCACGCTCTCGGCCGCGGGGCGGGCGCTGTTCGCGGTCTCGCGCAGCGGGCGGGCCTCGGTCAACGACGCCGATCGGCTGCGGAAGTACCTCGCGCGCTTCAAGCTCTCCTGGGAGGCCGCCCGGGCGGGCGGCTGACGGTCCCACGAATGGACGACACGGGTCGCAGAGGCCATCGTTCCGGAGCGATGCCGCCGGATTTCCGCCTGCTGTTCGAGTCGACGCCGGGGCTCTACATGGCGCTGTCGCCCGACCTCACCGTCCTGGCCGCGAGCGACGCGTACCTCCGCGCGACCATGACCCGGCGCGAGGCGGTGGTGGGCCGCGCTCTCTTCGACGTGTTCCCGGACAACCCCGACGCCCCCGAGGCCGACGGCGTCAGCAACCTGCGCGCGTCGCTGGCGCGGGTGCTGCGCGACCGCGTCCCCGACCACATGGCGCTGCAGCGCTACGACATCCGCCAGCCCGACGGCACCTTCGAGCTCCGGATCTGGGACCCGATCAACACACCGGTGCTCGGCCCCGACGGCGAGGTGCTGTACGTGCTGCACTCGGTGGAGGACCTCACCGCGCTCACCCGCGCGCGCGACGTCGGGGCCGAGCGCGAGCAGCGCAACGAGGAGCTGCGCGCCCGCGCGGGCAAGATGGCCGCGGAGATCTACGTGCGCGCCCAGCAGGTGGAGGACGCCAACCGCCGGCTGCGCCAGCTCAACGAGGAGCTCGGCGCGTCGGCGCAGTCCGAGCGCGAGGCCCACCAGGCGCTGCGCCGCGCCCAGAGCGTGCTGGTGCAGACCGAGAAGCTCGCGGGGCTCGGACAGATGGTCGCGGGGGTCGCCCACGAGATCAACAACCCGCTGGCCTTCGTGGTGAACAACCTCGCCGTGGCGCAGCGCGACGTCGGCGCCGTCGCCGCGATCCTGTCCCTCTACCGGCAGGGCGCCGACGACCTCGCCGCGGCGCGCCCCGAGCTCGCGGCGGAGATCGCCGCGGCCGCCGAGCGCATCGACCTCGACTACACCCTCGGGAACCTGCTCCCGCTCTTCGACCGCTCGCGCGACGGCCTGAAGCGCATCCAGCAGATCGTGAGCGACCTGCGCACCTTCGCCCGCCTCGACGAGAGCGACCTGCTCGAGGTCGACCTCAACCCCGGCATCGAGTCGACCGCCAACATCCTCCGCGGGCGCGCGCGCAAACGGGGCGTCGAGATCGTGCTCGCGCTCGGCGCCATCCCGAAGATCGCGTGCTACCCCGGCAAGGTGAACCAGGTGGTGATGAACCTCCTGGCCAACGCCGTCGACGCCTCACCCTCCGGCTCGCAGGTGCTCGCGCGCAGCACCGCCGGCGCCGACGGGGGCGTGGTCATCGAGGTCACCGACGCGGGCCCCGGCGTCGACCCGGCCGTGATCGACCGCATCTTCGACCCCTTCTTCACCACGAAGGCGCCGGGGGAGGGCACCGGCCTCGGGCTCAGCATCAGCTATGGCATCGTGCAGGAGCACGGCGGCGCCATCCAGGTGGAGTCCCCCGCCGGGTCCGGGGCGCGCTTCACGGTACGCCTCCCGCCGCGCCCGCCGCCCCGCCGGTCCATCGTCTCCTGAAGGCCTTCCCTCACTCCCCGGGCAGGTCGATGACGAAGGCCATCCCGCCCTGCTCGGTGCGCCGCGCGCTCGCCGTGCCGCCGTGCATGTCGACGAAGGCCTTCACCACGCTCAGTCCGAGGCCGAGCCCGCGCGTCCCGTGCTCGAAGGTGCCCGAGGAGTGCCGGTCGGTGTCGAAGCCCGTGAAGAAGGGCTCGAAGAGGTGCTCCATCGCCGCCTCCGGGACGCCGTCGCCGGAGTCGCGCACCTCCAGGCGCGCCCCACGGCCCACGCGCCGGGCGCTCACGGTCACCTTCCCCCCGTCGGGCGTGAACTTGATCGCGTTGAGCAGCAGCTGGTTGAGGCTGTCGCCGATCTTCGAAGCATCGACCTCGATGGTCCCGAGGTCGGACGGCGCGTCGACGATGAGCGACTGGCCCCGGCGCTCGACGAAGGGCCGCACCTCGTCGGCGGCGTCGCGCACGAGCGCGTTGAGGTCGGCCGGCACCCGCTCCAGGGCCTGGGCGAAGCGCTCGCCGTGCAGCAGCACCATGAGCTGCTCGGAGCGAACGTACAGGCGCTGGGCGGCGCGCTCGATGCGCCCGAGCCAGTCGCGCACCGCCGGCGGCGCGAGCCCCTCGGTGCGCAGCGCGAGCTGCGTGAGACCCAGCTGGATGGTCAACGGCGTGCGCAGCTCGTGGCCCAACACCCGGATGAACGCGCTCTTCAGCTCGCTCGCCCGCCGGAGCGAGGCGTTCTTGACCTCCAGCTCCTGTAGCAGCCGCTTGCGATCGACGAGGAGGTCATGGCGCTGGCACGCCTCGCGGATCACCGCCAGGAGCTCGTCCGGGTCCCACGGCTTGGTGATGTACCGGTAGACGTTGCCCTGGTTGATGGCGTCGATCACCGCGCGCAGGTCGGTGTACCCGGTGAACAGCAGCCGCACCGTGTCCGGGTGCTCCGCGCGAGCCCAGTGGAGAAACTCCACCCCGCTCATCTCGGGCATCCGCTGGTCGGTCATGACCACGTGCACCTCCTGCTCGCCGAGCAGGCGCATGCCCTCCGAGGCCCGCGTCGCGCCGAGCACGTTGTACTCCAGGCGAAGCAGGTCCTTGACGCTCTGGATCACGTCCGGCTCGTCGTCGACCACCAGCACCGTGTGCCGCTTCGACTGCTTCATTCAGCGGCTCTGCGCGTGAACCATCGACCCTGCGATGCTGTATGGCGCCGACCCGCGCGGCCGTCGAGTCTCCAGCGCTCCGATCACCGCCGTCGCCCCTCCGCGAGAGGGAGGGACTACCCGCCGCCGACGAGCGCGTAACGACGCAGCGCGTCCATCAGCGCATCAGGGTCGAAGGGCTTGGTGATGTACGCCCGCACGTCGAGCTCCTGCGCCCGGCGGCGCGCATCGGGCTCGTTGACCGCGCTCAGGATCACCACCGGCACGTCCCGCGTGGCCTCGTCGGCCCGCATCTGCCGGCACACCTCGAAGCCGTCGATGCCCGGGAGCATCAGGTCGAGCAGCACCAGCGCGGGGGCCTTCTCGCGCAGCGCGCGCAGCGCGGCGTCGCCGTCGAGCGCGGGCCGGTAGGTATATCCAGCGAGCCGGACGTACGCCCCGATCATCTCGTTGAGGTCGGGGTCGTCTTCGACCACCAGCACATCGGTGGGTGCGACTGCGTCCATCGGTCCCGCGGTCTAGCACATGCTTCGCTACGAACGGTCGTGCTAGCGTCGAAACCTCCCACCCCGACTGATTCCCCACGGTGACCCTGCGGAGTCCATGGCGCGCACCGAACGACCCCCTGCTGCTGCCGTGGACCGCGCGATCGAGACCTACCTCGGCCTCGCCTACCCGGCCGGGCCCCCCGTCCGCGCGGCGTCGCTCGCCGACGCGGTGCACCTCAGCCCCGACGGCGACCTCTACGAGAGCCCGGCCTTCGAGCGCGACGGCGACGCCTGCTTCGCCCTCCGCCTGGGCAACGTGTCCTACCCCCACATGAAGCTGGTCATCGAGCGCCTGCCTGGTCGCGACGCGTGGTTCTTCCGCGCCGACACCCACGACCAGCACGTCACCGTCGACCCCTCCGACGCCGACTACCCGGCCTTCCAGGAGCTCATGGCCCGCAACCGCGCCCTCGCGGCCGCCATCGAGTCGGCCTGGGAGCGCGACGGCCTCGACACCTTCCGGGCCTTCTTGCGCCGCGACCTCGAAGCCCGCCGCACCTGAGCCACTGTTTCGACGATTGTGCGCCCGATGCCGGGCTTGGGGCATCACAAGGGTTGAGATGGCAGACGGAAGGACCACCCCCCAGCGCGCCCGCCGCGTCGTCGTCGTGGGCGCCGGCGTCGGGGCCCTGAGCGCCGCGATCTCCCTGGCCGCCCGGGGCCTCGCGGTCACGGTGCTCGACCGCGCACCGCGGGTGGGCGGCAAGATGCGCGAGGTCGAGGTCGCCGGCCGGCGCATCGACTCGGGCCCCACGGTGCTCACCGTGCGCGCCGTCTTCGATGAGCTCTTCGCCGCCGCGGGCGCCTCCCTCGACGCGTACGTCACCCTCGACCCGGTGGAGGTGCTCGCCCGCCACGCCTGGGCCGACGGATCGCGCCTCGACCTCTACCGCGACGTCGACCGCACGGCCGACGCCATCGGCGCCCTCGCCGGGGCGCGCGAGGCCAAGGGGTACCGCGCGTTCTGCGCCTACACGAAGGGCATCCACGAGCACGTCGAGGGCCCCTTCATGCGCGCCCAGCGGCCGACGCTCGGGAGCGTGCTCCGCGACCAGGGGCTGCGCGGGATGATCGCGCTCGCCCGCATCGACGCGACCCGCACCCTCTGGTCGGCGCTGGGGGACTTCTTCCGCGACCCGCGGCTGCTCCAGCTCTTCGGGCGCTACGCCACCTACTGCGGCTCGTCGCCCTTCCTGGCACCCGCCACGCTCAACGTCATCGCCCACGTCGAGCGCGAGGGCGTCTGGGTGGTGCGCGGCGGCATGTCCCGCCTCGCCGAGGCCCTCGCCCGCCTCGCCGCCGAGCAGGGTGTGGAGTTCGCGCTGGGCACCGGGGTGTCCGAGGTGATCACCGACGGGCACCGGGCCACCGGCGTGCGCCTCGACGACGGCCGCGCCCTCGACGCCGACGCGGTGGTGTTCAACGGGGACGTCAACGCGCTCGCGACGGGCCTGTTCGGCGCGCCCGCGCAGCGCGCGTGGCCGGTCGACGCCGGGGCCGCGCGCTCGCTCTCGGCGGTGACCTTCAGCGCCGTGGCGAAGGCTGGGGCGTTCCCCCTGGTGCGGCACAACGTGTTCTTCAGCCGCGACTACCCGCGGGAGTTTCGCGAGATCACCGACGGCGACTCGCTCCCCTCCGAACCCACCGTCTACGTATGCGCCCAGGACCGCGACGACACCGGCCGCGCGCCCGCCACCGACGACGGGCGCGAGCGGCTGTTCATGATCGTCAACGCCCCCGCGCGGGGCGACCGGCGCCCCTTCTCCGAGGAAGAGATCGAACGATGCGAGACCACGACCCGACGACACCTCGAAGCCCTCGGACTCAGCCTGGACTGGGACCCGTCGCGCCGCGTGATCACCACGCCGACGGACTTCGAGCGGATGTTCCCGGCGACGGGGGGCGCGCTCTACGGCCCGCCCTCGCACGGGTGGACCTCGCCGCTGGCCCGGGCGCCGTCGCGCTCGAAGCTCCCGGGGCTGTACCTGTGCGGCGGGAGCGCGCACCCGGGGGCCGGGGTGCCGATGGTGGCGAGGAGCGGCTTGCTGGCGGCGGAGAGCGTGCTCACGGACCTCGCTTCGACCGCGCGGTCACCCGCGGCGGTTACGCGTGGTGGTACGTCGACGCGCTGAGCGACGACGGCCAGCACGGGCTCACCCTCATCGGCATGGTGGGCAACGTGTTCTCGCCCTGGTACGCGAAGGCGCGCGCCGCGGCGTCGGTGTCCGGCACGAAGCCTGACCCGCGGGAGCACTGCACCATGAACGTCGCCCTGTACGGCCCTCGCTCGGCCACCTGGGCGCTCACCGAGCGCGGCGCGGCGGAGGTCTCCCGCGGCCCCGCCCACCTCACCATCGGCGCGAGCAACCTCCGGTGGGAGCGCGGCGAGCTCCTCATCGACCTCCGCGAGCAGACCTCTCCCTTCCCCTCCCTCGTCCCCGGTCGCATCGTCGGTCGGGTGCGGGTGATCCCGACGGTGCTCCACGGCGCCCCGCAGGCCCTCGACGCCGCCGGTCGCCACCTCTGGTGGGCCGTGGCGCCGCTCTGCCGCGTCGAGGTCGAGCTCACCGAGCCCGCGCTCCGCTGGTCGGGCGTCGGGTACCACGACGCCAACGCGGGCGACGCCGCCCTGGAGGACGACTTCCACGGCTGGGACTGGTCCCGCGCCGACGTCGACGGCCGCCCCGTGGTGCTCTACGACACCACCGCCCGCGACGGCCACGCGACCCGCGTGCGCCTCGCCCGGCGCTACCTCCCCGACGGCAGCGCCGAGGTCGTCGAGGTGCCCGCCGAGCGCTCCCTCGGCCGCACCCGCTGGGGCATTGCGCGCACCTCCCGCGCCGACCGCGGTGCGTCGGCGCACGTCGTTCGCACGCTCGAAGACGCGCCGTTCTATGCTCGCAGCGTGGTGTCCACCTCGCTGCTGGGGTCCCGCGTCCAGGCGATGCACGAGAGCGTCGACCTCGACCGCTTCGCGTCCTCGTGGGTGCGCTTCCTGATCCCGTTCCGCATGCGTCGCGGCGCGTGACCGTCGCCGACGCCGCGCTGCTCTCCTGGGCCGCCGTCGTCGCGGCCGTCTCCGCCGTCGCGGCCCTCCGCTCGCTGCGCCGCCCGCGCCCCGCGGCCGCCTCCCGCCCGCCCTCCGCCCTCGCCGGCCCGCTGCTCGTGGTGCGCCCCTGCGCCGGCGCCGAGGCCTCCCTCGCGCTCACCCTCGGCAGCCTCGGCGCGCTCGCCGACGACCCCGCGCACCGCGCCCTCGTCCGGCTGCGCTTCGCCGTGGCGTCCCCCGCCGACGCCGCGGTGCCCGCGATCGCCGCGGCCTGCGAGCGCTTCGCCGCGCGCGGCCTCGACGCCCGCCTCGTGGTCACCGGCGCGACCGCGCCCAACCAGAAGAGCGACCAGCTCGCGCGGGTGCTCGCGGCCGAGCCCGGCGCCGCTACGGTGGTCAACGTCGACAGCGACGTCGACCTCACGACCTTCGACTGGGACGCGCTGCTCTCGCCCCTCGCCGACCCGGGCGTCGCGGCGGTGTGGGCGCCCCCCCACGAGGCCCCCGGGACCACCCCGGGCGACCGCGCCTCGGAGGCCCTCCTGGGCGGCTCGCTGCACGCCTTCACCCTCCTCGCGGGCATCGACAGCGGCGGGCTCGTCGGCAAGGTGGTCGCCCTCCGCCGCGACGCCCTCGACGCCATCGGCGGCTTCGGCTCCCTCGGCCATCACCTCGGCGAGGACATGGAGCTCGCGCGCCGCTGGCGGGCCCGCGGGGCGCGCGTGGTGGCCTCCCGGGGCGTCGCCGTGGCGCGGGTGTCGGGGCGCACGGGCCCAGACGTGGCAGCCCGCTACGGGCGGTGGCTGCTGGTGATCCGCGCGCAGCGGCCGTGGCTGCTGGCGAGCTACCCGGGGCTCTTCTTCGCGACGCCGCTGGTGGTGCTCGCGGCGACCGGGGCGGTGCTGGCGGGGCGGGCAGGCGCCGTCGCCCTCGGGGCCGAGGCGCTGGCCGTGGGGGCGCGGGCGCTGGTGGCCTGGGCCGCGGCGCGCTCGTCCGGTCGCCGCGGGGCCTTCGGGGCGATGGCGACGGACGCCGTCCTGGCCGACGGGCTCCTCGGGTGGGCCTTCGCCCGCGCGCTGACCTCGCGCACGGTACGCTGGCGGGGTCGTGCGCTCCGGGTCGCCGCCCGCGGCGAACTGCGCGACGCCGCCTGACCGGCGTCACCATTTCCCCCCCGGGTGTGGCGGGGCGCCACGCTCGGCGGTGCATCGCGTCTCCGCCGACTTGTGGGGTTTTCCCCGTCGGGTGGGTGTCGGCATGGTCAGTGCGAACGACGCTTCGCATGAACACACAGACCGCGGCGCACCCGGTCCTCTCGGGTACGTCGTCGCCATCGGAGTCAGCACGCGACCTGCCCCCCGCCATCGGCGCGGACTCGGGCCGTCTCGATGTGATGGGTGTCGGAGGCATCGGGTACTACAAGGACGTCACCGGGGAGGGCCCCGGGGTGGTCCTCATCCACTCGGTCAACGCAGCCGCCTCGGCCTACGAGATGCGGCCGCTCTTCGAGGCCCTCCGCGGGCGCCGCCGGGTGTTCGCGCTCGACCTCCCGGGCTTCGGTCGCTCGCAGCGCGGCGACCGGGACTACCGCCCGACGATGTACGCCGAGGCCATCGAGCGCTTCATCGTCGACGTGGCCTCGCCGCAGGGCGAAGCCGTCGACGCGGTGGCCAGCTCGCTGTCGTCGGAGTTCCTCGCCCGGGTGGCGGTGCGCGCACCGACGCTCTTCCGCTCGCTCACGCTGCTCTCGCCTACGGGCCTCGGGCCGGAGCGTTCCGGCGGCGGGCTCGCGCGGGGCATCCTGCACAACGCCCTGCGGGTCGCCCCGGTGTCCGAAGGGCTCTTCCGGCTGCTGCGCACCGCGCCCTCCATCCGGTACTTCCTGGGGAAGTCCTTCGTGGGCACGGTGGACGAGGGCCTCGTGCGCTACTCGCTCCAGACCGCGGCGGCGGCCGGAGGTCGCTTCGCGCCGGTGAGGTTCATCGACGGCGCGCTCTTCACCCCCGACGCGCAGCGCTCCCTCTACGAGGCGCTCGCGGTGCCCACCCGCATCGTCTACGACCAGGACCCGCACACCCGCTTCGACCGCCTCGACGCCCTCACCCGGGCCAACCCCTGGGTGTCGGCCCACCGGGTGGCCCCCACGCTCGGGCTCCCGCAGTTTGAGCGCACCAGCGACGTCGTCGCGGTGATCGAGGCGCCGGTCGCCCCCCCCGGAGCCGTCACATGATCGAGGGCCCCGGCGTGGCCGCGAACGTCCTGGTGGTCGACGACGATCCCGAGCTCGGCGAGATGGTCGCCGCGTTCGTCCGTCGGCTCGGTCACGACGCGATGTTCACGCAGCAGCCGGGGGAGGCGCTCTCCCTGTTGACCACGCAGCCCTTCGACCTGGTGATCACCGACCTGCACATGTCCCTCATGGACGGGATCACCCTGTGCGGCCGCATCGCGGGGGCGCAGCCCGACGTGCCGGTGATCGTGCTCACGGGCCACGGCAGCCTGGAGACCGCCGTCGCCGCGATGCGCGCGGGCGCCTACGACTACCTCACCAAGCCCGTGAACACCGAGGTGCTCACCATGTCCATCGCCCGCGCCCTGGAGCGGGGCCACCTGCGCCGCGAGGTGCTGCGCCTGCGCGACGAGGTCGGGCGGGTGAAGCCCTCGCGGGCGCTGGTGGGCTCGAGCCGCGCGATGCGCGAGCTGCACGACCTGACGTCGCGCGTGGCGGCCACCGACGCCACGGTGCTCATCAACGGCGAGAGCGGCACCGGCAAGGAGCTCGTGGCGCGGGCCATCCACGCGATGAGCGCGCGCAGCCACGGCCCCTTCGTGGCGATCAACTGCGCCGCGGTGCCGCATCACCTGCTGGAGAGCGAGCTCTTCGGGCACGTGAGGGGCGCGTTCACCGACGCGCGCAGCGGGCGCCCCGGGCTCTTCATCGAGGCCAACGGCGGCACGCTCCTGCTCGACGAGATCGGCGAGATGCCGCTGGAGATGCAGGCCAAGCTGCTGCGCGCGCTGCAGGAGCGCACGGTGCGCCCGGTGGGCGGCGACCGCGAGGTGCCCTTCGACGCGCGGGTGATCGCCGCCACCCACCAGGACCTCGACGGCCTGGTGGAGACGCGGCGCTTCCGCGAAGACCTCTTCTACCGCATCGCGGTGGTGATCGTTCAGGTGCCGACGCTGCGCGAGCGCAGCGACGACGTGCTGGTGCTGGCGCAGCATTTCCTCACCCGCTTCGTCGACCGCTTCGGCAAGCGGGTGGTGGGCTTCCACCCCGCGGCGATGGCGCGGATGGTGGGCTACGGCTGGCCGGGCAACGTGCGCGAGCTCGAGAACTGCGTCGAGCGCGCGGTGGCCCTGTGCCGCAGCGACACCATCACCGTCGAAGACCTGCCCGAGCGCATCCGGACCTTCCAGCCCGAGCGACCGATGGCGGCGCCGGAGGAGGCCACCGAGATGATGACCCTCTCCGAGCTGGAGCGGCGCTACCTCCAGCGGGTGCTCTCGCTGGTGGGGGGCAACAAGTCCCGCGCCGCGCGGGTGCTCGGCCTCGACCGCCGCACGCTCTACCGGATGCTCGACCGCGAGCGCGGCGTCGAGCCGGGCGGCGAGCGTCACGAGCACAACAGCTGACTTCGCCTCCGGGGCGTCGCCCGCGCTGCGACATCCACGACCCCTGCGAGAGATGTACCCCCTCAACCCAACTCCCGGGAGAAGATCCAATGACCCAGCAACCATCCGAGCAGCGGACGCCGTCGGCGACCGACGAGGCGAGCGCGTGGGACCGCGTGAAGAAGGCCCTCCGTCGCGACTGGGACCAGACGAAGCACGACTTCGGGATGAAGTTCGGCCAGGACTTGAACCAGGACGTCACGGACACGGTGCGCCAGGCCGTCGGGAGCACGCCCCTCCCGTCGCCGCACGTCGCGAACACCGACGAGGCGTGGTCCGACGAGGCGGCGGTGCGCTACGGCTACGGCGCCGGCCTCTCGGCCAACTACCGTGGCTTCCAGGCGTGGGGCCCGGAGCTCGAGACCCAGCTCAAGCGCGACTGGCAGGCGATGAGCTCCGGCCGCCCCTGGGATGACGTCCGCCTCGCGGTCCGCTACGGCTGGACCCGCTCGCCGCGCATCGCCGGCTGAGCGCTCTCTCTCTCTCCGCTTCGCCGCTCCCTCCGCTCCCTGCTCCCCGACTCCCCGACTCCCCGACCCCGCTCCCTTCCGATCCCCGCTCCCTTCCGATCCCCGCTCAGCCAGCGCCCCTGACCTTCGGGTGGCATCAACGACGTTCATTGATATCCAATCAAGGGCCACGCCTTGCCCATCTCCCTGTTTTCCCTTTATCCCATTCACCACAACGGAGAAAACCCCCGCTGCCCGACCTCCCTGGTAAGGGGATCGAGGCAACGAGGGCTCTCAACCGACCCGCGCTCCAGGGCGATGTGCGCCCCGGTCGCGGCTCAGAGCATGACGGTGTAGCCGACGTTGAGCCCGAACGACGTGTTGCCGCCGATGAACGTGCCCTGCGGCGTGCGGAGCACCTCCGAGGTCGAGTACACGAAGGTGAGCGCCGGCGACAGGATGCCCGAGCGGCCGACCATGATGTTCATGCCGAGGCGCGGGGCGAGCGCGAAGCCCGCGCCGGGGCCGTCGGCGTACCCGAGGCCCACGCCCACGCCGAGGAAGGCGAAGAGGCTGCGGGTGATCGGGAGGTGGTAGCTGGGCTCGACCAGCACGTTGAGCGACGACGCCGAACTGCTCACGTTCGCGGTGGTCGTGCTCGAATAGTTGAACCCGACGATGCCCGAGAGCTGCAGGTTGTCGGTGAAGAACCAGCCCACCGACGGGGAGATGTTGAACTGCGTGAGCTCACCGGCGAGCGTCAGGCCGATCGACCCGCCGAGCTCGACGACGCCCGGGCGACCATACGCCGTGCTGCCGCCGATGCCGGCCTGCGAGACGACGCCGCCCGCCGCCGTGATCGGCGCCGCGACCGGCGGGGCCGGGTCGTTGTCCGAGCGGGAGGCCGGGAGCGCGCCGGGGGTGGTGCCGTTGCCGACCTGCACGCTGGTCTGCTGGACCGGGGTGCCGGTCGACATGTTGCCGCCGGACTGCGCGAAGGAGACCGCAGAGGCCGACGTCATGCTCGCCACGACGCCCGCACCGAGGATGAGTTGAGAGTACTTCATGAGACCTCCACCGAATCGTTTGTTGTCGATTGCCGCGATTCGTGCGGACCATTTCCGCCTTCGCGCTGAGCACCTCCTTCGCACGACCCGTACCAGGGCATTTTGCTTCTGATATGCCACAACGATGGGCGCCGGCCGCGCGCTCGTGGCCATCTCGCCTCATCCGCGGCGCCAAGGACCTGTGCAGTGTGCTGGTAACGTACAAACGGGGGAGAGACCGGCGAGGAAGTCGTCAGTCGAAGGCTCAGACGGCGGCGGCGAGCGCCTCGGCGACGCGCGGAAACTTGAACGCATATCCGCTGGCGAGGAGGGCGGCGGGCACGGCGCGCTGCCCCGTGACGACGACCTCCGCCATCTGGCCGAGCGCGAGGCGCAGGGCGAAGGCGGGCACCGGCAGCCAGGAGGGGCGGTGCAGCCGGCGCCCGAGGGCCTCGGCGAAGTCCCGGAAGCGCACCGGCTCCGGGGCCGTCACGTTGACGGGGCCGCGCAGGTCGTCGTGGTCGAGGGCCCACAGGGTGGCGCCCACCACGTCGGCGAGGTGCACCCAGGGAAACCACTGCCGCCCGTCGCCCACCGGGCCCCCGACGAAGAGCTTGAAGGGAAGGAGCATCCGTTCGAGCGACCCGCCCCCGTCGCCGAGCACCACGCCGATGCGCAGCCGCACCTCGCGCGCGCCCACCGCCCCCGCCCGCGCGGCCTCGCGCTCCCAGTCCCGGCAGACGCCCGCGAGGAAGTCATCCCCCGGCGGCCCCGCTTCGGTCACCTCCTCGTCGCCGCGCGGTCCGTAGAAGCCCACGGCGGAGGCGTTGACGAGCACCCGCGGGGGAGAGGTCGCCCCGGCGATGGCGTCGACCACCCGGCGCGTGGTTCGCACCCGGCTCTCCCGGATGGCCTCCCGGAACGCGTCGTCCCAGCGCTTCGCCCCGACGGGCTCACCCGCGAGGTTGACCATCGCGTCGAGGTCCGCCACCCCCTCCGGGGTGATGGCCTCCAGCGCGCGCGCGTCGGCGCCCGCGGGCAGCGTACGCCTCGCCCTCGCCGGGTCGCGCGAAAACGCCACCACCTCGTCGCCGCGCGCGATGAGCGCGGCGACGAGCGACCTGCCTACGAAGCCCGTGGCTCCGACGACTCCCACTCGCATGATGAACTCCTCTGCTCGCGGGCCGTTGGATGCCTTCCCGCCTACCGCGGGGGCTGCAATTGGAAGTCCGGCTCCGGGAGCTGCGACGGCGTCGGCGGGAGGCGCCCGCCCGGCGGCCCGGCCCGACGCTGCGCCGCGACGGCCTGCTGCTGGGCCTGCTGCATCTGGCGCATCATCTGGGCCTGCTGGGCCTGGAGCGCGGCGACCTGGTCGCGCACGTTGTTGACCGCCACGACCGGGGCGTCGAGAGCGATCTCGAAGCGCGCGCCGGTGTCGCCCAGGCGGGTGGCGTGAAGGGTGCCGTGCACCGCGTCGGTGGCGTTGGCGTCGGCGGAGGGCGGCGCGCCGAGCAGCGAGAGGATCGCCGCCGGCGTGAGGTGCACCACCGCCGCGCGGTCATCGGGCACGGTCGGCGCGAGGCGGTCGCCGGTGAGCATGGCGCGGTATCGCGCGACGGGGTCGACGGCGTCGACGAGGACGAGGGTGTCGCCGTCGGGCACGAGGAGCACGGAGCGCTGGTACTGGGCGCGCACCTCCGCGGGCACCTGCGGCGGGAGGCGGGCCGGGTCGGGGCCGAGGCGGAGGCGGAGCGTCCCGGCCGGGAGCCCCGCGGGCGTCGGCATGATCGCGAACTGATCGGCGGGATTGGCCCCGGAGGGCCGCGGCGTGCGCGGTACCGCCATGGCCGTGGCGCGGAGGCTGGCGACCTGCGCGGCCGCGCCGGGGAGTCGCACGATTTCCACGCGGGCTACGCCGTCACCCGGGATGAAGCCCATGGCGCGCTGCCCGTGCTGACGGAAGCCCGTGAGGTCGCGCAGGGCGTCCTGGAAGCGCACCATCTGCGGCCCGAACGCGGCGGCCATGCGGGGGTCGGTGGCGTCCTCCGAGAGCAGCGGCGCGAGCGAGGAGACATCGAAGCCCGTGGCGAAGTACGACGAGGCCGAGGCGGGCAGCCGACGCAGCAGGTCGAGCGCGGCGTGCTGGCCGACGGATGAACCGATGAGCGCGCGGCTGCTGGCGCCGCCCGCGTGGGCGAACTCCACCTCCGCGCGGACGTGGTAGCTGGTCTCGTCGAGCACGAGCGAGGCGTGGGCGCGGGAGAGGTCGTCGAAGAGCTGCTTGGTGTTCTCGGCGCTGCGGTGCACGGCCTCGTACTGGGCGACGAGCGGGCGGTTGGTGCCCGCGTCGTTGCGCCTCGGGTCTTGCGCCTCGAGGGCCGCGAGCTGCACCGCGAGCACGCGCCGCGCAGGCTCGGGGCGAACCACCGCGTCGAGCAGGGCGGCGTCCGGCGGGGCGCTCGCCGCGGCGCGCACCAGCCAGCGCGAGAGCGGGCGCACCTGATCGCGCGGGCCGCAGAGCATCGACCAGTCGCGGGCCGAGCGCCGCGCGATCCAACAGGGCGGCGCCGCCACGCCGCCGTCGCGGCCGTTGAGCACGTCCTGCGCGGTGCCGGTGGGCTCGTACAGCCCGTCGCCGACGTCGCGGTACCCGCGGCCCGCCTGGGCGTTCTGCACCACCTCCATGCCCGGCCGCAGCGGCCAGGCGATGGTGATGTTGACCTGCCCGTTGGGCGTGTCGGCGCTGCTCGGCGCGAGGATGGCGGAGAAGGGCGCGTCAGGGTCGATGTCGACGCCGTGCTCGCCGAGCCCGGGGCTGATGCCCGGCGCGGCCTGGCCGAGCGCGAGGCGCGTCGGGACGCCGGGGGCGATGAGGTTGAGCACCTTGCGCAGGTTGCTCCCGCGGATGGCGAGCAGGGCGGCGGTGGGGAGCTCGGGGATCGCGAGGTCGGCCGAGGTGGGGGCGACGTCGGCCGCGCGGGGGGGCGGCACGTCCCGGGTCGCGGGCGGGGGGGTGTTCTTCTCGCAGCCCAGGAGAGCCAGCAGGACGAGCGCGTAGCGGGTCTTCATCGCCGCGGCTGCCTAGCATCGGAACGCGGACGTTGTCACGCCCCCAGCGGCATGGCCCCCTCCGGAGCTGCGTCCGGGGAGGAAGGTTGGAAACGAACAGTGAGGCAGGGGGAGAGAAGGGACGGAGGGCGGGGCGGCGGACTACCAGGCCGCGCGGACGCCGATGAAGGCCTCGACGCGGGTCCATGCGATGGGCTGGCCGCGGCCGCCGTCGGTGCCGGTCGAGTTGCCGAGGCGCACGTCGGAGATGTTCGACAGGCCGCGCACGGTGGCGTTGATACCGAAGACCTCGTTGATGCGGTACTCCCCGAAGGCCGTCGCGTCGAGGCGCACCGCTGAGAAGCGGCCGTCGGAGTCGTAGCCCACGCCCGGCACCGTGGCGGCGCCGTTGCGATCGGCGACGTAGCCGTACTGGTACAGACCGACGCCGCCCTCGAGGGAGAGCAGGAAGCGGCCGTTGAACGAGTGCGAGTACGAGAGGTAGCCGCGGTTGCGGATGTAGAAGTTGCTGAAGAAGCTGTTGTTGACGTCGCGGAGGAAGCCCACGCGGAAGTTCGCCCGGGGGTTGATCAACCAGCGGAGCTCGGCCTGGCCGATGACGGTGTCGGCGTTGTCGCCCGCCTCGAAGAAGGTCGCCTCGTAGCCGACGAGGGCGAGCAGCGAGAGCTTGTCGGTGAGCAGGCCGTTGAGGCCCATCCGCGAGCGGATCGGGAATGACGAGAACAGACCCGTCGGGGAGTTTTCGGGGCGGATGTACGTCGTCGGGTTGACCGAGCCCTCCCAGAGGAGCGCGGTCTTCGGGAGGAAGCGCCAGCGCAAGCGGGCGTACACCGAGTGCCCGAGGTAGTCGTAGAAGTTGTAGTTCGAGCTGTCGAACAGGTTGGCGATGAAGTTGTAGCCGAGCCGGAACTCGAGCGTGCCGCGCGGCGGGGCGTACGCGAGCTCAGCGTTGGCAGTGTTGAAGTTGCGGTTGAAGGTCTGCGCCGGGAGCAGCATGCCGTCGGCGCCGGTGCCGGTCTGGGAGCCCGGCTGGATGGTGCGGAGGAAGTCGTCGGCCAGCACGAACTGCCACGTGCGCTGCGGGAAGAACTCGAAGCGGAGGTTGCCCTCCACGCCGAGGTTGCGCAGGTTGCTGGTGGTGTCGGGCGTCTGGAGCGCGATGAACTCGTGGTAGATCAGCGCGACGCCGCCGCGGAAGTTCACCGTCGGGAGCGCGGTGGCCGGGGCGTCGGAGTTGCGGCTGCGCTGCGGGCCCAGGGTCGACACCGTCAGGCTGGGCGTGATGCGCAGGCGCAGGGCGTTCGTGGGGTCGTTGGCCCGGTAGAACACGTTGGAGTCGTAGCCGACCTCCGCCCCGATGCCGGGGTGCAACTCGAAGTTTCCCGCGCGGATGCCGCGACCCTGCGTGAGCTGCCGGTCCTGGAGCCAGACCTGCGCCGATGCGGGCGCTGCGAGACAAAACACCACGCCCGCCGAGAGCGCTGCCAGCGATCTTCGATTCATCGTTCCCAACCTGTTTCCCACCGTCGACACTGGAGACCGGATCACGGAGAGGGAGCCCGTCACATGACCGGGCTGGTGACGAGCGGACGCTCCGGCGCGAGCGTATCCGGCGTCAACTGCGTGGGATCCTCTTCAGGAATGGTCGGGTCGACCCGGAGCGTGATCACCGTGCGGGTCGGGTCGAAGGTGCCCGTCTCTTCGCCGATGCACTGCCGCGCCTCGGTTTCGAGGGTCTCCGAGCGCGAACGAAAGATGTTCATGAGCTGGAACTCGTGGTTGCGCTGCCCATCGTTGTTCAGGCTCACCGAGTTCTGGAGCAGTTCCTGGTGTTCGCGCGCCGAGCGCAGCGTCACGTCGACCTGGGTCAGCTTGTCGTTGAGACAGTTGACCTTGATGATGTCGCGATCGGTGCGCGCCCGGTCGAGCAGGTCGCTCACCCGACGGCGCGACGCCGTGATGGAGTCCAGGGTCGAGGTCGCTTCACGCAACTGATCGGCCCCGGAAAGGTTCGCCGTCCGTCGGCTGCCGACCTCGGCATCGGGTCGCGCCGTCGGCGTCACCGTCTGCGCGTCGGCACCCCCCACGGACAGTCCCAGTGCGACCAGCGCACCGAACACAACCCGCCGTACCGCCAGAATCATCACGCGTCTTCCTTCCTCGGACCCTTCGAATCAGGGCCGACACTCTACCGACCATCCCAAGGATGTCAACGCTCGTGGCAGGTAGCGCCACGGCCTCGGTCATCGCTACGCAGGCTCTCGGTGTCCGTTGCAGGTCCCTGCATTCATCGTCCGTCGGGGACTCCTACAAGAGCGCATGGTCGCCATCTCATCTGCGACCAAACATGAATCCTGCCACCCCCCCTCCGATCATCCCCAACTCGGCGACGGCCATCCGGGCGGCTGGCGGGGCCGACGACTCGAACAACAACAGCCCCAGCCCCAGGCCGAGCAGGCCCCCGCCGAGCGCCCCGAGGTCGAGCCAGCGCGTCTGCGCGGGGGTCGGCTCGAGGGCGCCCGCGGTGATCATCGCCGCCGCGGTGCCCACCACCGTCCCGGAGAGCGCGAAGATTCCGATGTGCCGGTCGGACTGCGTTGCGATGCCGGTCACCAGCCCGAGGGCCGTGCCCCACACCGACCCCGACACCACGAAGGCCGCCCCGCCCGGCCGCGGGTGCGTCGACAGGCCGAGCGCCAGCCCGAGCCCGAGCCCGAGGGTGGCGCCGCCCAGCATCACCGACGACGCCAGCGGCACCTCGCGCCACGGCCTCCCCCCGGTGAGCTCCGTCGCCAGCCCGGTGCCGATGAGGGCGCCCGCGACGAGGCCCGCGTTGATGGACGCTCCGAGGCCTTGCCTCACCGGGCGACGGTCGAGGGCCCACGCGGTCACCGCCCCGGCCGACGCGCCCAGCGCCGGGAGCCACGGGGCCGTCAGCGGTTGGTCGAGGGCCGCGAGCGCGTCGACCCAGAGGCCAAGCGCCGCGCCGTACGTTACGGCGCTGCCGTAGAGAGTGACGGCCTCGTCGGTGCTGCGCCGGGGGGGCGCGGTGAGCGGTGGCAGCGCCGGCGCGCGCGCTTGGTTCTCCTGAGCGCGGGCCACCCGCAGCAGCACGGCCAGGGTCGAGTACCCCTCCGGGCGCTCGCCGCGGCGTCGGAGTTCTCCCTCCGCGATCGCCCGCGCGCTCTCGGCCTGGCCGGCGCCGAGGAGGGCGGTCACCTGGTCGAGCAGCGCGCGCTCCCACGCGGCGTCACCCGGCGGGGCGGGGAGACCTTCGGCGCCGAGGGTCTGGGCGTCGACCGCCCGCGGCGCCGACCCGAGGAGCGCGGCGGCCATCGCCACGGAGACGCGCCGCCCCGACCGGGACATCAGTGCTCGCGGCGTCGCAGCGCAGCGTCCCAGCGAAGCGCGATGCGCGCCACGGCCGCGTCGGACTCCTCGCCCAGGAGCTCGAGGGTGGTCTCCGCCCACCACAGTGCCGTGCGGTCGACCGCCACCGTGCGCCCGTCGGCGGAGGCCACGTCGCGGGCCACCCGGGCCAGCGAGTCGACCGCGTGGACGAGCGCCACCAGCGCGGGCGCCGCGCCGGACGACTCGTCGCGCATCGAGCGCGCCCGGCCGTCGAGCTGATGCACCACGCCGTCGAGCTCCTCGGTCGTCGCGGCGCCGTCGCTCCAGCGGCTGAGCGCCTCGAGCGCCATCTCCGGGGTATCGTCGTCGAGCAGTCGGGCGCCCTCCACGGCCTCGAGCGCTGCGCGCACGCCCTCACACAACGCCGAAACCTCGCGCCGCGCCTCGGCGTCGCGCAGGAGTCCCGACCGGACGCTGTCCAGATTCTCGTTCATCGACTCTCCACCGTCAGCGTGTGCGACCCCGCGATGAATCCGCAAGAGGCAACGTCAGCATCGGACCTCGAAGCGCGCACGGCCATCGTCCACCACGATGTGGATTACACCCGATGCGGCCCCGCGCGACGGGGGCCACGACGGACGTCATCCCGACGCCCGGCGCTCAGCGTGCGCGGGAAGGCGGCGCGCCCGGGACGACCGGGGCCGTCGGGGGCACGGCGGTCCAGGGTTCGGCCAGCCAGACCCAGCGGCCGCCCGCGAACGCGACGGGCTCGAACACCTCCGCCCCCGCGGCGCCGCGCACCTCGACCCGGAAGTACCGCACCGTCGGGCGGAGCGCCGCGCGCACCGCGGCGATGCGCGGATCGAATCCGTGGGACGCTCCGTCGGCGAGCTCGTCGCCCGTCGCGCCGGTGACCGTCACCGCGGCGCCGGGGCCGAGCGCGCGCAGCCGGGCGAGCTTCTCCTCCAGCCGCCCGCGGGCGGGCGGGACCACCGCGCCGTGCAGCTGCCGGTTGCCCTCGAAGGTGAACACCAGCGCGAAGCGGTCATCGTCGAGGCGCAGCTGCTCCTCCAGGCGCTCGACCTGCTCGTGGTCACCCGCGGCGCTCGCCCGGGCCAGCTCGGTGAACATCGCCCGGAGCCCGGCGGCGGTGTCAGGGTACGGCGAGACCGCGCGCAGCGGGTTGATGAGCTCCGCGGCCTCGTCTTCCACCGGGGCGACGAGGGCGCGCGGGGCCGCTGGCGCCGCGGCCCGGGGACCAGGCGACGGCGTCGGGCGGTTGCGGTTGCGGTTGCAGCCCACCGCGGAGAGCGCCAGGAGCGCGAACACGACACGAATTTGCTTCACGGGGCGCGGACACTACGGGCACTCCCGCGGCGACGCAAAGCCCGCTTTGACGGACGGCGTTGACAAGTCCGGTCGGGCTTTGGTTTGTGCTGCCTCCATGCACGCCGCCCGTGACCTCTGCGCCTTCGTCGACGCCTCGCCGTCGCCCTGGCACGCCGCCTACACCCTCGCCGATCGCCTCGTCTCCAAGGGGTTCCGGCGGCTCGAACTCGACGCGCCAGACTGGGACCTCGCGCCCGGCAGCTGGTACGTGCACCGCAACGGCACGGTCATCGCCTGGCGCCTGCGCGAGGGTCCGCTGCGCCGCTTCGCCGTCGTCGGGGCGCACACCGACTCCCCCAACCTCCGGCTCAAGCCCCGCGCGGCGTACACCAGCGAAGGGTGCCTCCAGCTCGGCGTCGAGGTCTACGGCGGCGCCCTGTGGAACTCCTGGCTCGACCGCGACCTCGGCCTCGCCGGTGTCGTCTTTACCGAGGACGGTAAAGCCCACCCGCTGCGCGTGCACCGGCCCATCGCGCGGGTTTCGCAGCTCGCGATCCACCTCGATCGCTCGGTGAACACCGACGGGCTCAAGCTCAACCCGCAGCTGCACCTCGCGCCCACCTGGGGCCTGGCCCGCCCCGGCGTCGACGCCGCGGAGGCCCTCTTCGGCCTGCTCGCCGACGCCGCCGGCGTCGACCCGAAGGCCGTGCGCGCCCACGACGTCTCGCTCTACGACCTCACCCCGTCGACCCTCGGCGGCATGGACGAGTCGCTCATCTTCGCGCCGCGCCTCGACAACCTGGCCTGCTCCCATGCGGGCCTCGTGGCGATGGAGGCCGCCGAGGTGGGCCGCGACGACACCTGCGCCGTGCTCGCGTGCTTCGACCACGAGGAGGTGGGCTCGTCGAGCCTCGACGGCGCGGACGGCACGCTGCTCTCCGTGGTGCTCGAGCGCATCGCCGCCGAGCGCGGGCTCACCCGCAGCGCCTGGCACGCCTCGGTCGCGTCGAGCCTCATGCTCTCCGCCGACATGGCCCACGCCGCGCACCCCAACTACGGCGACAAGCACGAGCCGCGGCACAAGCCCATCCTCGGCGGCGGCCCGGTGCTCAAGACCAATTACAACCTCCGGTATGGGTCGAGCGCCAGCACCGCGGCCGCGCTCCGCGTGCTCGCCGCCTCGGTCGGGGTCACCCTCCAGGACTTCGTCACCCGCACCGACATCGGCTGCGGGTCGACCATCGGTCCCATCTGCGCGTCGCGCCTCGGGATGCCCGTGGTCGACCTCGGCGACCCGATGCTCTCCATGCATTCCGCCCGGGAGTGCGCGGCGGCGGATGACCACCCCCGGTTGATCGCCCTGTTGAATGCCCACCTGACGGTGTAGTGTCCCCGCGCAGTGGTGCATCGATGATGAGGCTCAACGACGCCACCCAGCTCGCGACGCAATGCGCGGGCCGTATCGGTGCGCTGATTGACGGGAAATACCGGCTCGACGAGCTGCTCGGGGCCGGCGCCACCGGCGCGGTGTACCGGGCGACCAACGTGTGGGCGGGGCGCGAGTGCGCCGTGAAGGTCTTCCACTACGAGGGGGAAAACCGCGAGACGGCGCTGCAGCGCTTCGTGCGCGAGGCGCAGATCGCCAACCGCGTCCGCGTCGGCGGCAAGGTGCACCCCAACGTGGTCGACTGCGTCGACGTCGGGCGCGACCGCGACTCCGGGCGCTTCTTCACCGTGCAGGAGTTTCTCCGGGGCGAGACCCTCGACGCCTTCCTCCAGAACGCCCCCGAGCACCGCGTGTCGGCGGTCGAGGCCTTCGCGCTGATGATGCCGGTCATCGACGCCGTGGCCTGCGGGCACGAGGCCGGCGTGGTGCACCGCGACCTCAAGCCCGAGAACATCTTCCTGGTCGAGGGCGAAGGGCGGCCGGTCGCCAAGGTGCTTGATTTCGGCACCGCGCAGCTCAGCGACGCGCGGCTCACGGGCTCGTCGGACATCATGGGCACGCCCGCGTACATGTCCCCGGAGTCGTTCATGAACGCCCGCAACGTCGACGCCCGCACGGACGTCTGGGCGCTCGGGGTGATCCTCTACGAGATGATCGCCGGCAGGGCGCCCTTCGGCGTCGGCGCGCACACCCTCTACGCCATCATGGTGGAGATCGCCTCGAAGGAGCCCGCCTCGCTCGCCGACTCCGGGCACATGCGCGCCGGGGCCTGGTCGGTCATCCGGCGCTGCCTCGAGCGCGACCTCAACGTCCGCTACGCCGACGCCCGGGTGCTACAGGTAGCGCTCGACGAGGTCTTCACCGCGTTCTGAGCGCTCTCCCGGGTGCTCACTCGGTGGCGATCTCGTAGCGGTTGCGGCCCACCTCGATGACGTCGCCCACCCGCAGGCGCGTCGCCCTGGTGGTCACGCCGTTGACCTTCACGCCCGGCCAGAACATCTCGCTCTGGAGGTTCCAGGTGTGGCCGTCCCAGGCGAGGGTGAAGCCGTCGCCGATGAGCCAGAAGCCCTGAAGGGGCAGTTCGGTGCTGGTCTTGGACACCCGCGTCGGCTCGGCCTCGGCGAGCACCCGCCGTCCGCCGCGGCCGTCGGTGCACACCAGCACCGCGCGCTTGGCGTCGCGGATGACCCGCGCCGAGGAGCGCACCTCCACCTCGGTCATCACGCGCGTGCCGGCGGTCTCGTTGAGCATCGCGGCGTCGACGTCGGTCGGCGCCTCGGCGGGCTCGACGGTCGCCGCGCCGCAGCGGGGGCAAGGGGAGTCCTGGCGGAACGCCGAGGCCATGCCGGTCCACCAGCAGCGCTGGCAGACCACCTGCTGGAGCTGCCGGTGCTCCATCAGGTGCGACGCGTTGGCGGGGTTGAGCACGAACACGATGAGGCAGTCGTTGCCCACGACCACCTCGGCCATGTCGGACACCGGCGCGGAGGTGGCGACCAGCTTGCCCGCGACCACGATGGGGTTCGACCCGGACACACAGGACACGTGCCACTGGCGCCGCTCGTCCTGCATGAAGGCCGCGTGCTCGCGCGAGACCGTGTCGTTGGCGACGACGATGTCGTTCTCCGGGTCGCGCCCGACGCGGATGGGCGGCGTGTCGATGGTGACCCGGCGCATCGGCAGACCCAATCGGTAGACTAGAAATGCTGGCATCCCACGGAGATGCCTCTCCCAATCGCGGGCGGTCGTCAAGCGGGCACCGGCTGTGGTGTCCGCGCCGGTGCCGCCGGGTGCCGTGCTACCGATGGCGCCACGATGGGGTACGCGCTGCGGGGACGGACGGGCGTGCGGGGCTCGCGACTCGCGCTGGGCACGCGGTGTTTCCTTACAGCCCCCTAATGGGGGGCGGGCTGTTGAGCGAGAAGTACCGGGGTGACCGAGCGTCCCGCGGATAGGCGCATCGCGGCGTGGGCGATGTACCAGGCGAGGTACGGGGCGGAGGATCACTTCACGCTGGCCGAGCGCTTCCGCGCGCTCGCGGCGGAGGCCGGGTGGCACCCCGCGACGCTCGCCATCGCGTGGGTGATGACCGCCGCCCGCGACGGACCGCAACGAGGAGGGGAAGGTGCCGGGGCCGGGGGCGAGGGAGCGGGCGCTACGCCTCGGGCGGGGGAGGGACCGGGTGCGTCGCGAACTGGAGGTCGTCCACGCGGCGCAGCAGCAGCACCGGGCGGTGGGCCAGGCGCGAGCGCCGGAGGTCCACCTCCACCTCCAGGAACCAGTCCAGGTCGCCCTCGTCGTCGACCAGGGTCTGCTGGATGTCCCAGACCTCGTCAGTCTCCCTGAGCACCCGGGTGTTCTTCGGGGCGCGCGCCTCGACGTCCACCCGCAGCCGCGGGTGCACCTGGAAGTACCGCCACATCTCCGCCTGGAGGTTGGACGACGACCAGAGCGGCGCGTCCTCCCCCTCGGGCGCGTCGATGAGCCGCGCGGCGTAGGCCCAGTCGCCGTTGGCGATCGCGCGCACCAGCGAGAACAGCGCCTTGCGCACCATCGCCGTGAAGGCCCGGCGGTTGCGCGTGATGTCCGGCGGCGGCGCGGCCGCGTCCGACGGGGGCGGCGTTGCCAGCACGTCGTCGGGGTCGGGCGCCCGCAGCCGCTCCCACTCGTCGAGCAGGCTCGAATCCACGTCGCGCACCAGCGCCCGCAGGAACACCAATATCTCTGTGAGCTCGACGGTGCGGTCGGTCACCGGCACGGTCTGCGAGAGCACCTTGTAGACGTCCGAGAGGTAGCGCAGCAGCACGCCCTCGCTGCGCTCCAGCGCATACTCCCGGATGTAATCCGCGAAGGTGCTGTAGTTCTCGAACATCTCGCGCGCGATGGCCTTCGGGCGGATGTTCTCGGTGCCCACCCACGGGTGCGCCGCGGCGAAGGCGTTGAAGGTCTCGTAGACGAAGTCCGCGCCCGGCTTCGGGTAGCTGATCTTCTCCAGCTCCTCCATGCGCTTGTCGTACTCGATGCCCTCGGCCTTCATCCGGTTGATGGCCTCGCGCTTGAGGAAGTCCACCTGCTTGAAGAGGATGGCGTCGGGGTTCTCCGCGATGCTCTCGCAGAGCGTGAGCGCGTCGAGGGCCCACATCGGCGACTCCGGGTCGAGCTTCGGCAGCGTGTCGATGAGCCAGAGCGAGAGCGTGTTGTGGAGGTTGAAGTCCACCTGGAGGTCGGTGCGCACCTCGAAGCGCTCGCCCATCCCGTCGCCCACGTCGACCTTCCGCACGATGCCCGCCTGCACCAGCGACTGGAACATCGTCCACGCCGTCTGCCCGTGCCGCCGCCGCTCCTTCGGGCCCGCGTGCGCGCTCTTGACCAGGCGACGCATCGCGCGACACCCGTCGTGCAGCCTGCCCGGGCGCTGTAGCATCGCCAGCACCATCGCGTGGGTCACCCGGAAGCGCGACACCAGCGGCTCTGGGAGGCTGGTGCGCAGCCGGTCGAAGGTGCCGCGGTCCCAGTGCGCGTAGCCCTTGTCCGGGGGCTTGTGCGTCACGAGCTTGCGCTTCTTCTTGGCGTCGTCGCCCGCCTTCATCGCCGCGCGGAGGTTCTCGATGACGTGCGCGGGCGCCTGGCAGACCACCCAGCCCTCGTCGTCGAAGCCCTTGCGCCCCGCGCGGCCGGCGATCTGATGGAAGTCGCGCACCGTCAGGATGCCGGTCTTCTCGCCGTCGTACTTGCACAGCTTGGTGAAGAGCACCGTGCGGATGGGGATGTTCACCCCGACGCCGAGGGTGTCGGTGCCGCAGATGATCTTCAGCATCCCCTGCTGGGCGAGCTTCTCCACCATCAGCCGGTAGCGCGGCAGCAGCCCCGCGTGGTGCAGCCCGATGCCGTGCCGCAGGAACTTCTGCAGCTCCTTGCCGTAGGGGCTCGCGAAGTCCTCGCCGCGCATCGCGTCCGCGAGGGCCTTCTTCTCCTCCTTGGTGCAGTAGTCCGAGCTCATGAGGTTCTGCGCCTCTTCGGCGCAGGCCCGCTGGGTGAAGTTCACCAGGTAGATCGGGTGGCGGTTCTTCTCGACGAGGTGCTCGACCGCCTCGTGCAGGGGCTCCTCGGAGTAGCTGAAGGTGAGCGGCACGGGGCGCTGCGCCGAGCGCACCGTCACGGTGGGGCGCCCGGTGGTGCGGGTGACCTCCGTCTCGAAGAACGTGGTGTCGCCGAGGGTGGCGCTCATCAGCAGGAAGGTGGCGCTCGACAGCGTGAGCAGCGGCACCTGCCAGGCCACGCCGCGCTCCTTGTCGGCGTAGTAGTGGAACTCGTCCATCACCACGACGTCCGCCGGGGCGAGGTGGCCCTCGCGGAGGCACATGCTCAGCAGGATCTCCGCGGTGCAGCACAGGATGGGCGCGTCGCGGTTGATGCTGGCGTCGCCGGTGAGCATCCCGACGTTGTCGGGCCCGAAGTCCTCGCAGAGCGCGAAGAACTTCTCGCTCACCAGCGCCTTGATGGGGCACGTGTACACCGCGCGCTGCCCGAGGCACATCGCGCGGAACATCATCGCCGTCGCGACGAGCGACTTGCCCGACCCGGTGGGCGTGTTGAGGATCACGTTGCGCCCGCCGACGATCTCCAGCAGGGCGTCTTCCTGGGCAGGGTAGAGCGAGAGCCCGCGCTCGCCGACGTACTCCAGGAAGCGCCCGAAGATGTCGTCCGAGGTGATCTCGCCGGGGGTCTCCGGGAGGTGCCGTCCGAGGGGGGAGTCGTTCACGGGGTCACCGGCGTGCGCGGCACGTCGGCGCGGTCGCGCAGCGCGGCCTCGAGCGTGGCCATCACCCCCATGGCGACCTCGTCCTGCCACGGGCGCGCGACCACCTGCACGCCCACCGGCAGCCCGGCGCTCTTCGCGTCGACCTTCGCGGCGTGGCGCTCGACCAGGCCCTGCGGCGACGGGCGCTTCGTCTCGTCGGGGCGCACCCGCGTGACGGGCACCACCCCGCCGGGAAACTGCACGGCGTTGTAGAGCAGCGCCGGGGTCGAGGCGGCGGTGAAGTTCTTGGACATCCCATGGGGCAGCGCCGGGGTGGCGTAGGCCGGGCACAGGATCACGTCGACGCCCACCGCATCCATCATGTCGAGCAGCTCGACGCGGTAGCGGCGGAGGGCGTCGATGTGGCCCCAGAAGGCGCGCACGGTCTTGCGCCCCATGGCGTTGAGCATGCGCGAGAGGGAGGTCTGCCCGCCGAGCTTCGAGGCGCGGGCGATGCCCATGCGCACCGCGTCGGGGAGCTTCGCGAGCTGGAGCAGCGGCGCGAGGGTGGGGTCGACGGGGTCGTCGCGGAGGGCCTCCATGAGCCCCTCGCCGCCGTCGGCGCTCATCGCGGCGAGGTACTCGTCGAAGAGCGACGCGACGTCCGGCGGCGTGAAGGGGACGGTCTCGCACCCCGCGCTGGAGAGCGCGGCGCGGGCGACCTCGACGGCGCGGGCGACGGCGGTCGAGACGGGCACCACGCCGTCGTTGGCGTAGTACCCGACGCGCAGCGTGCGGGGGGGGAGCGATCCGAGCGGGCGCCACGGTACGGGCGCGACCTTGGGGTCGAGGGCGCACATGCGCGCCGGGTCCATCGCGCGGAAGAAGAGGTCGAGGTCGGCGACGGTGCGCGCCATCGGACCGCACTGACTGCGCACGGCCTCCTGGCCCTTGAGGATGGTGCCCTGGCCGCGCGACGCGAGGCGGTCGAGGGTGGGCTTGAAGCCCGTGATGCCCGTGAAGGAGCACGGCGTGCGGATGCTCCCGCCGATGTCCGTGCCGAGCCCCAACGGAGACAGCCCCGCGGCGACGGCGGCGGCCTCACCGCCCGACGACCCGCCGGGCGTGTGGTCGAGGGAGAAGGGGTTCGCGGTCTGCCCGTAGATGGGGTTGCGGCTCTCGGCGAAGAGCATCGTCTGCGAGAGGTTGGTGCGCCCCAGGATGACCGCCCCGGCCTCGCGGAGCATCGTGACCATCACGGCGTCGCGCTCGGCCCGGTGCTGCAGCCTCCCCCGCACGCCCATGGTGGTGGGGAGACCCGCGACGTCGAGGCACTCCTTGATGGTCACCGGGAGGCCGTGCAGCAGGCCCCGGGTGGTGCCGCGGCGCCGCTCGTCGTCGCGGGCGTCGGCCTCGGCGCGCGCCTCGTTGACGAAGACCTGGGTGAAGGCTCGCAGGGTGTGGTCGTAGGTGGCAATGCGCTCGAGGTGGGCGTCGACCACCTCGCGGCAGGAGACCTCGCCGCGGGCGATCAGGTCACGGAGCGTGGTGGCGGGCAGGGTACAGAGGTCGTCGCTCATCAGGCGCGGAGGTTACCCGAACGCGGCCGAGCGATGGGAGCGCTTCACTCCGGCGCGTCGACGTGCCCGCGGGCCTCGAGCACCAGCCGGGTGCGCAGCGCGTGCAGCGACTGCTCCAGGCCCACCGGGTAGCTGTGCGGGTTGTCGAAGCGCCGCGTCGTCGGGTGCAGCGAGGCCACCTGCGCCGCGGCGTGCGCCCGCGACTCGTGGATGGTCGGCTGCGCGTAGACCTTCACCCCCGCGCGGTACACCGGCACCAGCAGGTCGACGTGCGCGATGCCGTCCCCGAAGGTGCGCCGGCGCGTGGGGTCGAGCGGGTCGACCATCGTGCGCGAGGGCTCGGCCCCGGTGCTCAGGTCGTGGATCATGTCCCCGACGAATACGCCGTCCTGTAAAAACCGCCGCACCTGGTGCACGCCCGGCGTCGAGATCTTCGCGGCCTGCTCGCTCAGCTTGATGCGGTGCTGCCACGCGCCCGCCTCGTCGCGGATGGCGCTGAGCTTGTACACGCCGCCGAGGGCGGGCTGGTCGTACGCGGTGACGAGCTTGGTGCCGACGCCCCACACGGTGATGGCCGCGCCCTGCTGCTTCAGGCTCTGGATGAGCCGCTCGTCGAGGTCGTTGCTTGCCACGATGGCCGCGTCGGGGAAGCCGTGCGCGTCGAGGATCTTGCGGGCCTCGATGGACAGGTACGCGAGGTCGCCGGAGTCGAGGCGGACGCCGCCGAGCTTGTGGCCCTGGGCCTTGAGCCAGTCGCCCACCTCGCAGGCGTGGCGCACGCCCTGGAGCGTGTCGAAGGTGTCGACCAGGAAGACGCAGTTGTTGGGCAGGGTGCGGGCGTACTCGCGGAAGGACTCCAGCTCGTCGCCGAAGGCCATCACCCAGGCGTGGGCGTGGGTGCCCCGCGCGGGGATGTCGTAGCGGCGCCCGGCGAGCACGTTGGAGGTGGCGTGCACGCCGCCGACGTAGGCCGCGTAGCTGGCCGCGAGCGAGCCGTCGATGCCCTGCGCGCGGCGCAGACCGAACTCCAGCACGGTGTCGCCCTGCGCGGCGGCGCAGACGCGCGAGGCCTTGGTGGCGACGAGGGTGTGGAAGTTGAGGAGGTTGAGGAGGGCGGTCTCGACGATCTGGCACTGGAGCAGCGGGCCCTGCACGCGCAGCAGGGGCTCGTGGGCGAAGACGACGGTGCCCTCCGGGGCGGCGTCGACGTCGAGGGCGAACTTCATCTGGCCCAGCCAGGTGAGGAAGTCCTCCGGGAAGAGGCGCAGGCCGTCATTGCCCTGGAGCCCGCGGAGGTACGCGAGGTCGCCGTCGGTGAAGCGCAGCCGGTCGAGCCAGTCGATCGCCGCGCGAAGCCCGCAGGCGACGGCGTAGCCGCCCTGGAAGGGGTTCTTGCGGAAGTGGAGGTGGAAGACGGCCTCGCGCTCGGCGATGCCGCTCTGCCAGTACCCGCAGGCCATGGTGAGCTGGTAGAGATCCGTGAGGAGGGCGGTGGAGGCGTCTTCGGTGTGGTGCACGGCGCCGGGGAGGGTAGCCGAAGCGCCCGGTCAGCGTCGCGGCTCGAAGCGCAGCACGTGCCGGTAGATGACCGTCGGCCCGCGCTGCCCGAGGAACCACGGCTGGTCGGGCCCGTCGACGGGCGACGAGTAGTTGTAGACCACGCGCTCGTTGGCGGAGGCGCCCTCCATCACCGCGGGGAAGCAGGTGTCGCCGCGGGAGGGCAGGTCGAGCACGAAGGCGATGCGGTGCTCGGCCTGGACGTAGCGCCAGAGGGCGCAGCGCTTGGGCTGCCGGGAATACTCGACCTGGTAATTCACCGTCTGCCGGGTGCGGTCGTACATGCGCTGCCCGAGGTCGTAGCGACCCGTGTCGGTGACGTTGCGACGGCCGATGAGGTAGGCCTCGCCGTCGTGCCAGAACATCGCCGGGGAGTCGTACTTGCGCGGGTCGCTCACGCAGGTCCACCGCCCGAGCTGGCCCGCGGGGGCGTGGCAGACCTTGGAGCCCCAGCCGGTCTCGTCGCCCGCCTCGTTGCGGATCACGGCGAACAGGTCGCCCGCGTCGCTCAGGGCGAAGTCCGACTCGCTCCCGCCGCCGCGGTACACCACCGGGTTGCCCGGGTCGACGCCCGCGAAGTTGCGCCCGTCGGTGGTCGTCAGGAACTCCACCTCCAGCGGCAGGTTGTTGAAGCGGTAGATGTTCTCGCCGCCGACGTACGCGGTGAGGTAGGCGGCGCCGCGCACGACGCGGGCGCGCCACGGGATGAAGCCCGGGCGGTAGAAGGGCTCGAGGGCCGACCAGGTGCCGTCGGCGCGGCGCTCGGTGACGGACATCCCCTGCGGCTCGAAGGAGAGCGCGTTGGTCCCGAGGCGCGCCACGTACAGGAAGAGCCGGCTGCCGAGGGAGAGGAAGCGAGGCTCGCGCAGGTCGGTGTCGAGGGAGAGCGACGACTCGAAGCGCCAGGTGAGCTCGTCGGCGGAGCTCACCACGTAGATGCGCGCGAGGGCGGAGGCGAAGTGGTCGGGCGCGGTGCGCCAGGCGAGGTACACGCGGCCGTCGTGGCGCACGACGTCGAGGTTGTTGTTGGAGTTGCCCGGCGGCGCCTCGGCCGGGAGCCCGGGGCCCGGGATCACCTGGCGGGTGTCGGCGACCGTGACCATGTGGCGCCCAGGCTCGGCCGCGGGCGGCGGCGGCGCAGCGTCGGCGGGCGCAGCGTCGGCGGGCGCAGCGTCGGCGGGCGCAGCGTCGGCGGGCGCAGCGTCGGCGGGCGCGGACGGGGCGGGGTCGCAGGCGACGAGGGCGAGCGCGAGGGCGAGGGCGTGGGCGGGGCGCATGGGTCGCGATGGTACGCTGCCGCGCGCGACTGGAAACTGCGGGACGTCGGGGCCATCCTTGGGCGGTCATGCGAGCCAGGGATGTGATCGAGCTGTTTGCGAGCGACCCCGAACCCCCGCTGGACGAGGTCGCCCTCGCCATCGCGCGGGACGCCATGCCCACCCTCGACCTCGACGCCCAGCGGGCGGGGCTCGACGAGCTCGCGGCGCCGCTGCGCGCGCGCGCGGCGCTGCTCCACCGCCCGCTCGACCAGGCCGCGCTGCTGGGCACCTACGTCTACGACGAGCTCGGCTTCGCGGGCGACGAGGAGACCTACGACGACCCGAGCAACAGCTACCTGCCGTCGGTCATCGCGCGGCGCCGGGGCATCCCCATCACCCTCGGCGTGGTGCTCGCGGCCCTCGGCCGGCGCGCGGGCATGGACGTCGAGGGCGTCGGGTTTCCGGGGCACTTCCTGGTGCGCCTCGGGGGCCCTGGCGGGGTGTACGTCGACCCCTTCTTCCGGGCGCGGGTGATGTCCCCGTCGGCGCTGGAGTCGCTGCTCCAGCGGGTGACCGGAGAGGCGACGGCGGTGCACGACGAGCACACCGCCGTGGTGGGCGCGCGCGCCGTGGCGGTGCGGATGCTCGCCAACCTGAAGAACTCCCACGAGCGCCGCGGCGACCACGCGCGGGCGCTGGTGGTGTGCGATCGCCTGGTCGACCTCACCGGCGCCCCGGAGCCGCGGCGCGACCGCGGGATGCACGCCCTCGCGCTGGGCGCCCTGGAGGCCGCCGCGGCCGACCTGCGGGCCTACCTCAACGGCCGCCCCGATGCGCGCGACACCGCGACGGTGACCGCGGCGCTGGAGGACATCCAGAAGCGACGCGGCAGCGTGCGGCCGATGATGTCGTAGAGGGGAGAGAGGCGGCGGGGGGGGAGGGCCCCGATCAGCCCTTGGGCTTCTTGTTGACGGTGGCCTTGAGCGCGCTGGAGGCGCGGAAGCGCACGGCCTTGCGCCCGGGGATGGCGAGGGGCTTCTTGGTGGTCGGGTTGACGCCGGTGCGCGGCGCGCGCTGGCGCACGTCGAAGCTCCCGAAGCCGAGCAGGCGCACGCTGTCGCCGCGCTTGAGGGCGGCGGCGACGGTGGCGAGCAGGTCGTTCACGAAGGTGGTGGCCTGCTTGCGGGTGAGCTCGGGGTGGGCGCCGCGGAGGTCGTCGACGAGGTCTCGTTTGCTGACTGGCATACACCCATGGGTAACACCCCCCGGCGCGCACTTGAAAGGGCCTCGCGCGCCGCGCGGAGGGCCTTTGACACGCGGCGTGTCGCGGTGTGAGACTCCGCCGCCGCACTGGTGGGCGATTGGGTGACCGTCGGTGTCAAACACGAGGTGAACGTGACGATGAACAGGACTCTGGTGCTCTCTCTGGCGATCATGGCGAGCCTCCCGGCCGCTGGCTTGATGGGCTGCACGGCGTCGACGCCGGCCGGGACCATGACGGTCCAGCCGCCGCCGCCGCCGCCGCCGCCGCCGCCGATGCAGCAGGCGCAGCCGATGCAGACCGGCCCCGCCATGATGCAGCCGACCGCCTCGGTGGGCAGCGGCAGCGCCGGGTCCATGGTCACCCAGACCTGGACCGCCACGGGCTACAACGTCTCGGACTTCGTCTCCAACCACATGACGCTGCGCGCGCGCCAGTTCGCCAACGGCTTCATCGCCGTGACCGACCTCGTGCGCGGGATGATGCGCCACGGCGAGCGGCGCACCGTCGTCGCGGCCGTCGTCGGCGGCCACTGCTACCGCATCATCGGCGTCGGCGGCGCCGGCGTGCAGGACCTCGACCTCTACCTCCGCGACCTCACCGGCAACGTGATCGACCAGGACCGCGCGCCGGACAACTTCCCGGTCATCGGCCTCGACCGCCAGCTCTGCCTCCCGGCGGCCATGGGCAACCAGTCGGCGCAGCTCGAGATCCGCATGGCCCGCGGCGAGGGTGAGATCGGCGTCCAGGTCTTCGGCTCGCCCTGATCCGTCGGCCCCCGTCGCTCGCTCCCTCCCTCCGCTTCTCTCCCCGAATCCCCGTCTACAGCGTCCGGAGCAGCCCCTCGGCGAGCGCCCGCAGCGCCGCGGCGTCCTCCAGCGCCGTCGGCGGGGGGCAGCGCGAGTCGGGCGTCGCGGCCCGCAGCGCCCGGTGGTTGTCGAGCGCGCCCCGGCGCAGCAGCTCCCAGTGCGCGTCGGGCAGGGCCATGGCGTCGCGGTTGATCCACAGCCACGCGAGCGCGGCGGCGTCGCACTGGAGCTCGGTCGACGGCCGGTCGGTGAACTCCCCGTGGTTGTGGAAGTGCGACCAGTCGTGCAGGGCCCAGTAGAGCGCGTTGACGTTGTCGGCCGCGAGCCAGAAGGTCTCCGCGGGCGGGCGTCGCGCGGCGTAGAGCAGGTCGGTGGCGTCGTCGATGGCGTAGGGGGCGAGCGCGAGCTCCCCCGAGAGACCGAGCGCCGCGGCCTGGGCGCGGCCGACGTGCAGCCACGCGAGCTCGGCGGGGATCTCCGGCCACGGCGCGCGCAGCACGAAGGCCATCCCGAGCGGCAGCTGGTCGTCGAGGGCGTTGAGCGCGGGCGCGTCCGCGGGGCAGCGCCAGGTGAGGGTGGTGCTCGGGTGCCAGGAGAACCCGTCGAAGGTCTCCGCGGGCACGAGCAGGGGGAGCGGGGGGGTGAGCAGGTCGGCGGCGCGCACGCTTCAGTCCTCGCACGCAGCGCCGGGGCCGACGATCTCCGGGCGCCCGGCGGCGATGGAGCGAAGGAAGCAGCGGTAGAGGCGCTTGGGCTCCGCGGTCTGGAAGGCCGCCTCGTGGCCGTCTTCGAGGGCGTCTCCCGGGAGCTGGGCCACGACCGCCGTCACACCCCGGCGGTTGCCTGCGATGGGTAGCGCGCGCACCGCCGCCGCGCGCAGCGGCAGCAGGTCGACCAGCGAGGTGAACGCGCGGAGCTCGGGGTTGCTCTGGTCGAGCGCTTCGCCGCCGAGGTCGAGGCCCAGCGAGAGGGTCACGGCGTTGGCGATGGGCGGCAGGATGTAGTGGTCGGTGATGCCCTGGATGACGAACACGCTGCGGGGGTCGCCCACGAGCGGCTCATCGATGACGTGGCGGCCGTACACCTGCGGGTCGGACGACTCCAGGGCCCACTGCATGAGCGCGAGCGCGGGGTCGTCCTCGGGGAAGGTGCGGCCCGTGCCGCCGTAGCCCACGAGCACCCGGGCCAGCGGCGCGACCGCGAGGGGGAGCAGCTTGTGGATGACGTTGGCGATGTAGCTCCCCCCAGCGCCCGACAGGATGGCCGCGCGGAACCGCGGCTCCACCGCCAGGGCGAGGGGCGCGATGGTGGCGCCCATGGAGTGGCCCATGAGCACCGTGGGCGAGACCTGCACCGTGGCGCCCCCGTCGGCGGCCATCGCGCCGGGGCAGTCGCTCACGTCGACGCGCAGGGTGCTCGCCACGTCGAACATCCGCGCGGTCTCCAGGGCGCTCTGTCTTACGTTGTCCCGTAATGCCGTCGGGTTGGCGACGTTGAACATCAGGAACTGCTCGTCGCCCATCGACACGCAGGCTCCATGCGATCGAGGTCGATGACCAACACCGGCGCGTCGTCGCGCACGCTCGCCGCGGGGGAGGGGAGCTGGAGGGCGGAGGGCCCGGCGGTGAGCGGGAGGTAGATGGGCGCGCTGGCGGCGAAGCCCCGGGAGCGCGCGGCGAGGTCGATGAGGCCCTGGACGTAGCGCTGGCGGGCGGGGTTGGGCCAGCGCGAGAGGTCGACGGAGGTTCCGCCGGCGAGGTCGTCGCTGGGGAAGGGGGCGGTGAAGAAGCCGTCGCGGCGGGAGAAGTCCATGCGCACGGTGGCGCCGGCGGTGGGGGCGGGGGCTTCGCTCGGGGAGCCGCAGGCGGCGAGGAGTAGCGCGGCGAGGGGGACCGTTCGGCGCATGGGCGGGCACGATAACGCAGGCGCCGCCGGTCGCCTCCATCGCGGGGGGCAAGGGCCCCGCGCCCGCGGCGCGCATCGACGCGACGGGATGGTACGCTGGCGCCCGGACCCTTACATGGCGCTCTCCAATGCATGGTGGCGGCGGCTCCCGAGGGCGGTGCTCCAGGGCGCCCGCTCGCTGGCGTGGTCCTTCCTGCGGCCGCCCCGGCGGCTGCGCTTCACCCGCGAGGGCAAGGTGTTCATCGGCATCACCTTCGGCGTCGGGTTCGCGGCGGTGAACACCGGAAACAACCTGCTCTACCTGGTGCTGGGGCTGCTGCTGTCGCTGGTGATCTTGAGCGGGGTGCTGTCGGAGATCGCGCTGCGGGGGCTGGAGTTTCGCCGCCGGCTGCCGCGCCGCGCGTACGCCGGCACGCCCGCGCTGGTGGAGATCGAGGTGCACAACCAGAAGAAGTACGCGCCGAGCTACTCCATCGAGGTCGAAGACCGGCTGGAGAACCGCCGCACCGACAAGCGCTGCTACTTCCTGAAGGTGAGCGCGGGGGCGCGGCAGACGGCGGCGTACCGGCGGGTGGCGCCGGTGCGGGGCACCGAGCAGTACCTCGCGCTCCGGGTGGCGACGCGCTTCCCCTTCGGGCTCTTCGAGAAGTGGCGCGAGGTCGACATGCGCGAAGAGCAGCTGGTGTACCCGTCGCCGCTGCGCTCGCGCTCCGACCGCACGCCGACGGTGGTGGCGGGCGAGCAGGTCACGCGCGAAGAGCGCGGGCACGGCGAGGTCGACGGCGTGCGCGAGCTCTCCGACGGCGACCCGGTGCGAGACATCCACTGGGCCAAGACGGCGGCGGCGGGCAAGCTGGTGGCGCGCGAGCGGCGGCGCGAGGGCGCGCGCGCGGTGCGCATCGAGGTGGCCAACCGGCTGGGCGACGCGACGGGCGACGAGCCGCAGCGGCGGGCGTCGCTCCAGCGGGTGGAGGACGAGATCCGGCGCGCGGCGGGTGCTGCGCTCGACGCGCTGAAGGGCGGGGCGTCGGTGCAGCTCGTGGCGCAGGTGGCGCCCTTCGAGGGGGTCGGCACGATGCAGGCGCGGCCGTCGTCCGGGGCGGCCGACCGGGTGCTGTCCTTCCTCGCGCGGCTGCCCCCGGAGCCCATGCTGCCCGACGAGGCAGAGCTCGACGGGCGGCGGAAGGTGAAGCCCTCGTGAGGTTCTCGCAGGTCCACAAGTTCGCGGTGTTTACGCTGGCGGTGCTGGGCCTCGTGGCGCTCGGCGCGGGCGGCGAGATGCCCATGCTCAGCCTCGGCCTCACCGCCGTCGGGGTCTTCGCGAGCTGGTTCGTCGAGGGCGAGCTCCTGCAGTCCGAGCGCTACGGCCGCGCCTGGAACATCGCCCTCGTCCTCGCCCTCGCCGCGCAGGTCTCCCGCGCGCTCTTCTTCGGCGCCGAGGCGCTGCTCACCATCGTGGAGTTCGCCGCGCTGCTGCAGGTCAACCGCCTCGCCAACCGGCGGACGGCCCGCGACTACCAGCAGATCACCCTGCTCGCGATCCTCCAGCTCATCGCGGCGACGGTGCTCGGCGGCGGGCTCTCCTACGCCCTCTGCTTCGTGGGCTTCGTCATCGCCACCCCCTGGGCGATGACCCTCGGTCACCTCCGCCGCGAGATCGAGGGCAACTACCTCGCCGACGCGCGCGCCGGCCGCGCGGGCGTGCCCATCGACGTCGCGCGCATCCTCCGCTCGCGGCGCGTGGTGGGCGTCGGCCTGCTCGCGGGCTCGTCGGTGCTGGCGGTGCCGATCTTCCTGCTCACGGCCGTCATCTTCGTGCTGTTTCCGCGCATCGGGCTGGGCATCCTGACGGTGCGCTCGCGGGCCGACACCGTGATGGCGGGCTTCGGCAACAGCGTCGACCTGAGCGGCCACGGCACCATCCGCTCGGACCAGACCATCGTGCTGCGCGTGCAGCCGCCCAACCTCCCGGCGAACCCGCCGCTGGTGCGCACGTTCCGCCTGCGCGGCACGACCTTCGACACCTACAACGGCACCTCGTGGTCGCGGCGGCCCAACCTGGGCGGCGACCAGCGGCGCGTCGACCGCGAGGGCACGCTCTACTCGCTCACCCGCCTGCCCGATCCCGACCGCGACCTCGCCGTGCGCATCGTGCTCGACCCGCTCGAGCCCCCGGTGGTGCCGGTGCTCGACGGCGCGGTGGGCTTCCGCATCGACGCGCGCTTCGAGGGCGGCTTCCCCCGCTACGCCGACCTCATCATCGACCACGACGACGGCATCCGTTACAGCAGCAACGACGGCATCGGGCTGGTGTACACGGCCTTCCTGGGCGCGGCCCCGGCGCGGCCGCTGGGCCGGCGGCGACTCGACGAGCGGCGCGCGGACTTCAACGCGCGCTACCTCCAGCTGCCGGCCGACCTCTCGACGAGGGTGCGCGACCTCACCCAGCGCGTGATGGGCGCGGAGACCACCACCCTCGGGCGCGCGCGCGCCGTCGAGCGGCACCTCGCGCGCTGGCGCTACACCCTGCAGCTGGAGAGCGGCGGCGCGGCCCGCCCGCTGGAGGACTTCCTCTTCCGCACCCACGCCGGGCACTGCGAGTACTTCTCGACGGCGATGGCCGTGATGCTCCGCACGGCGGGCATCCCGACGCGCAACGTCACTGGCTTCCTCGGCGGCACCTTCAACCGCTACGGGCGCTTCTACGCCGTGCGCCAGGGCGACGCGCACAGCTGGGTCGAGGTCTGGGACGCGAACGACGGCTGGGTGACCTTCGACCCCACGCCGCCGGCGAGCGAGATGTCGATGGTGCGCACCGGGGTCCTGGCGGAGCTCGACGCGGTGGTCGAGGCCCTGCGCATGCGGTGGCGCCACTACGTGGTGGATTTCGACCTCGGGATGCAGGCGCAGCTCGCCCGGCGGGTGTGGCGCTTCTTCGACCAGCGGCGCCGGCACGACACGATCTCCAACCGGGTGCTCGAGCGCGGACGCGCGGTGCATGTCTCGTCGGCCGTGCCGTGGAAGCGCCTGGCGGGCGTGGGCCTCGGGGCGCTGACGCTCGGGGCGCTCGCGTGGCAGCTGTACGCGTGGCGGCGCATCGGCCGCGGCGCCCTCGGCGCCCCGCCCTCGGTGGCGGTGAAGGACGCCCAGCAGCTCGCGCGGGCGCTCGACCTGGCGCTGCTGGCGCGGGGCGTCGCGCGGCCCGCCAACCGCACGCCGCTCGCGTGGGCGCAGGAGCTGACCCGACGGGGAGACCCCACGGCCCCGCTCGCGACCCGGGTGGCGGAGCGCTACACGGCCGCGCGCTTCGGGGCCGACGCGCTCACCCGCGCGGAGCTCGACGCGCTGAAGGCCGAGCTCAAGTCGGCGGCGTCGCAGGCTCCGTCGGCTCCGTCGGCTCCGTCGGCTTCAGCGTAGCGGGCCCGTCGGCGATGGCCGCCTCGATGGCCGCGAGCGGCCGACGAAGCAGGAGGGCGAGGATGGTCGCGAGCTGCGGGCGGTCGACGAAGGCCCGCCAGGTCTCCTCCGGGGTGACCACCGCGAGGTAGCCCGACACGAGGTCGGTGTCGACGCGGCAGAGGGTGCCGGCGGTGGCGATGCGCTCGATCGACGGGGCCTCCCGGGCGGTCGCCTCGCGCCAGTGGCGGGCGGCCTCCGCGACGCGGGCCGTGGCGCTCTCGACGGGCTCGGTGAAGAGCGCGGCGAGCAGCGGGTCGAGGAGCTTCGGCTTGCGGGCCGGAGAGGCGTCGGACTCGGCCGCGAGGTCGGTGGCGAGCTCGATGTCGGCGGCGTCGAGCGAGGCGAGGATGGCTGGGTCTTCGAGCGGGTCGCGGGTCATGGCGGTGCGCGCGGAGGGGTCTATCACGGGTTCCGGGGGTCGGGAGATCGGGTGATGCTCGCGCGCGGCGCGACGTATCATGGCGTCGGAGATCCCCTTCGCATGAACCACCGACCGATCCATCTCGTGCTCGCCCTCCTCGCGGCCCCGGGCCTCGGGTGTCAGCGTGATCGCGCACCGGCGCCGGCGCCCGCGGTGCAGCCGGGGCCCAACGCCCTCGGCCCCGACGGTCGGCCCCGGGCGGGCTCCACCCCGGCGCCCGGGCGCAGCGATCGCGTGGCCCTCGCCGTCGGCCTCGTCGAGGGCCGGGTGAAGCCGCCCGACGACAAGCCCAACGACGACGACGACCGCCACCGCGTGCACCCCGAGTGGTACCCCACCGGGCAGCCGAACAACCCCTACCCCGCGGGCACGGTGATCCCCATTGCGCCGCCTCCGCCGGGGCTCTCGATCACCCCGCTCCCGTCGACGCAGGGCCTGCCTGCGCCAGCCGGGCAGGGCGTTCCGCCGCCGGTCCTGGGCAACGGGGTCTCCATGGTGCCGATGGGTCAGCCCACCGCGCCTGTCCCCACCGCCCCGACGCCGGGGCGTCAGCCCTCGCCGCAGCCCATCGTCGGCAACGGCGTGACGATGACCCCCATCCCCGCGCCCGGTGCCCCCGCGCCCGGCGTCCCCGCGCCCGGCGTCCCTGCGCCCGCGCGCCCCTCGGTTCCGGCGGGCACCGGGGCCGTCGCGCAGACCTTCCAGGGCACCCTCGATGCGTCCGCCGAGCGCGACGCCGAGGGGCGCTTCTTCCGCGTGCACCAGGTGTCCCTCCAGCGCGGGTCGCGCGTGGCGGTCACGATGCAGAGCGCGCAGTTCGACACCCTGCTGCGCGTCGAACCCCCGACCGGCGACGCCGTCGACAACGACGACGTGGCCCGCGACGACACCAACTCCCGCGTCGATTTCACCGCGCCCATCGACGGCCGCTACCGCGTGGTGGCTACCTCGTACGCCCCGGCCACCGCGGGCTCCTACACCATCCAGGTGAGCGCCGGCGCGCCGGGCCAGGGGCTCATGGTGACGGGCGCCAACGGCAACGCCCCGGACGCGCAGACGGGCCCCGGCGGCACGCTCCACCCCGGCACGCCCGTGAACGAGTACCTCACGCCGGGCGATCCCTCGTCGGGCGGGCGCTTCGTCCGCGGGTACCGCCTCGAAGGGCGCCAGGGCGACATGGTCACCCTGCGGCTCACCTCGGCGGGCTTCGACCCGACGCTCGCGCTCGTCGCCCCCAACGGCCAGCGCTGGACCAACGACGACACCACCCCCCAGGACACCAACAGCACCATCTCCATGACCCTCCCCGCGGGGGGCTCGTACCGGGTGGAGGTGTCATCGTACCGCCCCGGGGCGACCGGCGCCTTCGCGCTCTCGCTCAGCTCGTCGGCGCGGCCCACGGTGGCGGCCAACGGGGCGCCCGCGGGCAACGTCGCCGGGCGCGCGGGCCAGGGCAACATGTACGGGGTCTTCGTGGGCATCTCCGACTACGGCGGCCGGGGCAACCTGTACGGCTGCGCCGACGACGCGCGGCAGCTCGCGCAGTCGTACATCAACGCCCACCTCGGGGCCGCGCCCAACTTCGTGGTGCTCACCGACGCGGAGGCCACGACCGCCGCCGTGAGCCAGGCCTTCCAGGCGATGAGCGCGCGGGTGGGCCCCAACGACGTGTTCATGTTCTTCCACTCGGGGCACGGCAACCGGGCCGCGTCGCAGGACGCCGCCGCCGACCCCGACGGCTACGTCGAGACCATCGTGCTGCGCGACGGCGAGATCAACGCCCACCAGATGGCCACGCTCTTCGAGGGAGTGCGCGCGGACGTGAACATGCTCGCGCTCGACAGCTGCTACTCCGGCGGCTTCGCGCGGGCCTTCGGCGCGTCGCGCAACCGCTTCGGGATGTACAGCTCCGAGGAGGACGTCCTCTCGCAGGTGGCGCAGCGCTTCCAGGCCGGCGGCTACCTCTCGTACTTCCTCCGCCGCGGGGTCTCCGAGGCCGACAACAACCGCGACGGCGCGGTGCGCGCGGGCGAGCTCGCGGACTACCTCCACCGGCAGTACGCCCAGAACCTCCAGCAGATGCAGACCCAGGACGGCCAGGACGTCGAGACCTGGCAGCACCTGGTCATCAACCGCTCGGGCGTGGCGCTGAGCGATCAGCTCTGGCGCTTCCCCCTGGTGGCCGCGCGGTAGCCGCTCAGCGCCGGGTGAAGTCGCCCCAGAGCCGCTCGAACTCGTCGCGGAAGCGCTCGACCACGGCGCGCTCGGCCGTGACGACGACGTTCTCCTGGTTGTAGTTGGCGGCGCTGCGGGTCCAGTTGTAGCTGCCCGACAGCAGGCGCGCGCCGTCGTAGACCGCGAACTTGTGGTGCATGTGCGAGTCGGTCTGATCGAGCCGCACCTCGATGCCCGCGCGCCGCAGCGGCTCGATGTCCGATCCCTCGTCCATGGACTTGTCGTTGTCGCTGATCACGCGGATCACCACACCCCGGCGCCGCGCGTCGAGCATGGCTGCGCGGATGCGGTCGTCGGTGATGGTGAACACGCACACGTCCACGGTGCGCCGGGCCCGCGCGAACTCGTCGCGGATCAGGTCGAGGCAGTCCTCCCCCGGGCTGAAGGCCACCCGGCCCAGGTCCCTCGCCGGGTCCTCCGGGGCCTTCACTGCCGCCGCGGGCTTCGGGGCGGGCGCAGCGTCGCGGGCGAGCTCGGCCAGGCCGAGCACCCACGCGAAGGTGTCGCGCATGCGGCCATCCGTCAGCGCGGCCTGGGCCAGCACCATCGCCTGCGCGCAGAAGAGGGTGACGGTGTCGGGGTCGAGCGCGCGTTGCCGCACCACGCGCTCGATCGAGGCGCGGGTGACCGGCCCGATGCGGGGGTCGTTGAGGGTCTGTTGGAGAAGCGCCTCGAGCTCGCGTGCAGCCATCGGGATCGGTCTTGAGCCTCCGGCGCCAACTCTACACGGCGGCGGGCTTCAAGCGGTGGTGCGCTCGGGGGCGGGCTTCATCGCCGCGGCGACGGCGGCGGCGGCGGCGGCGGGGGTCGAGCCGGCGGGGACGAGGATGATGTTGCCGTCCCCGTCGACCATTGGGGTCCCGTCAGGACCGAAGACGACCTCCATGTCCTGATCGCCGGAGCCCGAGCCGTCGCTCGAGGTCGCACGCTGCACGCGCTTCACGGCCTTCTCCCGCTGCTTCTCCTGCCGCGCCATTTCCTTCTGACGCTTGGCCATGGACGGTCTGCCATTGGTACTCATGGATTCCTCACTTCCGGCGCGCGGCCCTCGAACGGAACGCGGCGCCCTGTCGCCCGATGTTTCATGGGTCGTCCCGCGTGTGGGCAAAGCCTGGATCATGCTCGGACGTTGGTCACGACCGACGGAGGCTGCGCGAGACTCTGCGCTCAACCTGACACACCTCGGCCGCCGGGCACCGGGTTTTCGACAGCACCCCCCCGCTCCGGGGGGTGTCCGCGGGCCTCCGTCGGGTTCCTCAGCCCTCGTCGCCGAGGCCGAAGAGGGCCCTCTGGCCCTCGTCGCCGTTGTGATTGAGCTGCCAGTACGGCAGGCGCGCGGTGCGCACGAGGCGCACGTCCTCGCCGTCGGAGGACTGCCAACCCAGCACCCGGTGCGCGCCCTCGGACTCGACGTCCACGGTGCGGGTGAACTCACCATAACGCAGCACGAAGCGGTGCACCGCCGCGCCGTCGCGCTGCGCCCGCGAGCGGGTGATGGTGGCCTCCACGGCGGCCGTGGGCCGGTGCGCCCGACGGATGGACCACAGCGACGGCACCAGCGCCCCGCGCCAGTCGCCGCCGCCCGCGAAGGGCCCGTCGAGCTCGCGCAGCTGGATGAGCAGGGCGTCTTCGTAGAGGGTGCCCGCGGGGGTGGCGACGTCCCGGCGTCGCTCGCCCTCCTGGGCGAAGTACGACATCACCTGCTCGGCCGCCCGCCCGTCGCCGGGCCACACGCCGTGGAAGACGTGTCCGCACCACTCCTGCACGCTCAGGGTGATCTTCACCGGCGCGAAGGCCTCGTCGCGGTAGCGGTCGACCGGCGCAAACACCGACGTCAGCACCGAGTACGGGTACACCCCCGTCTGGAAGCGCAGCGACGTGTTGAGCTTCAGCACGCCGACCCGGTGCGGCGCGTCGACCGCGTCGTCCTTCACCCAGGTGCGACGGTCCATGGGCTCGGTGACGTAGATGAGCACCAGCTCGGCCTCGCGCATCTCGCCGTAGCGGTTGACCCGCGCGCGGTAGCCCGAGAGCTCCGCCCGTCCGTCGCTCCACGCCCGGGTGAAGGCCTCCCCGGCGCTCACCCTCGGGCGCTCGGGCCACGCCGGGAGCCCCCCGGCTGACGGCCCCGCCGCCACGGGCGAAGGCCCCGGCCGCGAACACCCCCCGAGCAGACCCAGCACCACCCCCAGCACCACCGGCATCGACCGCATCGCCGCAGTCTATGCGCCTGTCACGTCACCAGCGCACGGCAGGAAACGGCGCCTCCGGGCGCGCGCCTCCCGCAGCGGCTGCGTCCCGTCGAGGCCGCTCATCTGGATGTCGCTGCCCGCGACGTCGAAGCCCCCGGCGATCGCGCGGCTCATCGCCCGACGCAGCGCGGGCTCGTCGTCGAGCCCGACGCCCCGACCCAAGACGGCCTCCGCAGGGGGGGGGCGAACATTTCCTTCCCCGGCGTCATCACGTCTCCGCCGGCGACGGCGGCGACGTGCGGTAGTGCGCGGCACTGCAGCAGTTGATGTACCGACGGGCGGCGGGCGCGTTAGAGTGGCCGCGGGAGAAACACCATGGCCAAACTCGACCTCCGCCTCCGTGACCTGGATACGGCAGAGTTGCTCATCGCGTCGTTCGAGAGCGAGCACGATGCTGCGGCGTGGCTGCGCGAGCGGCCGCCCATGATGGAGGTGCTCGGGCTCATCGCCGAGTCGTCCGACCCGACCATGCACCAGATGTTGCGCGCGGCGGCGCGGCCGCTCGACCCCGACGAGGCCGAGGTCGTGCGGCGGATGGACGAGGCGGACGCTGTCGCCCGCGCGGAGCGGGAGGTCGAGCAAGCGCGCCGCGCCGCCGCGGAGGCCGAGGCGCACCGGGCGGCGATGCGCGCCGCCGACCCCGCGCGGCCGATGCAGATCTCCTGGGCCCTCGCCGACGGCTTCGCGGTGGTGGACCCGGCGGACGAGCGGGAGATCTCGCAGGCCGTGACGGACGCGGTGCTCGAGTGGGTGCGCGAGCGCGAGGGCTGGGTCGCCGAGCGGGGGCAGTACGTGAACGAGGCGGTGCTCACGGTGTGGCCCGCGGCGCTGCCGGCGGGCGAGTCGCGCGTGCTGCCGGGCGGCAAGTTCATCCCCGCCGCACGGCCCCCATCGACCCCCTGAGCGGGACACCCCAGGGCCCCATGACCCTCCATACGAAGCCGACGATCGACTCCTGGCGCTCCGGCGACGGGCTCCCCGCGGCGCTCTTCGACGGTTCCGACGACGCGATGATCGTCGCGGATGACGAGGGCCGCGTGGTGGCGGCGAACCCCTCTGGGTGCCATCTGCTCGGGAGCACCGGCGCCGAGCTCGCCGGCGCCTCGCTCGGGGCCTGGGTCGCGGCCGACACGGACTTCCCGGGCGCCTGGCGCGCGCTGCTCGAGGCCGGCTCGGTGCGCGGGGTGCTGTTCCTCCACCGGCCCGACGGCGCACGGCGCACGGTGGGCTATCGCGGCACCGCGCGCATCTCGGAGGGACGCCACCTGCTCGTGCTGCGGCCCATCGACGAGCCCTCGCTGGCCACCCGCATCGAGATCGCGACCGCGGAGGCGCGCTTCGAGTCGCTGCTGGTGGTCACCCCGACCCCGACGGTGATCACCCGCCTGCGCGACCGGACCTTCGTGGCCGTGAGCGACAGCTTCCTCACGCTGCTGGGGTACGCTCGCGGGGAGGTGCTCGGGCGCACCTCCGCCGAGCTCGATGTGTGGCCCAACCCCGCCGACCGCGCGAGGCTCGCCGCCGCGCTGGGGAGCGGCCACGCGGTGCGCAACGTCGAAGCGCGCATCCGCACCCGCGAGGGCGAGCTGCTCACGGCGCTGGTCTCGGCGGAGCGCATCCAGTTCTACGGCGAGCCCTGCGTGCTGACGCTGGCCAGTGACATCACCGCGCTGCGCCACACCGAGGAGCTCGGGCGCGCGCTGGTGCAGGCCTCGCCCGCGGCCATCCTCGCCCTCGACCGCGACGGCCGCGTGAGCCTCTGGAACCCCGCCGCGGAGCGCTTCTTCGGCTGGTCCGCCGAGGAGGTCGAGGGGAGGGAGCCGCCGTTCCTGACCGCGGCGGCGGCGGCGGCCTTCGCTTCGGCGGTGCGCGCGGGCGAGGCCGTCGACGCGCGGGACGTGACCTGCCACCGCCGCGACGGCGTCGCCGTGGAGGTCACCCTCTCCCGCGCCCCGCTGCGCGGCCCGCGCGGGGAGGTGCGCGGCGCCGTGGCCATCCTCTTCGACATGACCGACCGCCGCACGCTGGAAGACCAGCTCCGGCACGCGCGCAAGATGGAGGACGTGGGGCGCCTCGCGGGCGGCATCGCGCACGACTTCAACAACATGCTCCAGGTGATCTCCGGCTTCGCCGCGGCCGCCCGGCACAGCCTCGCGGTCGACCACCCGGCGCACGCCGAGATCGAGCAGATCCTCCGGGCCTCGTCGCGGGCGGCGCAGCTCACCCGGCAGCTGCTCGCCTTCAGCCGGCGGCAGCTCACCCGCGCCCGGGTGCTCAACCTCAACGCGCTCGTCGGCGACATGCACCCGATGCTGCAGCGACTGCTCGGCGAGCGCATCCGGCTCGACCTGCGGCTCGACCCCGCCGCCCGGCACATCCGCGGCGACCTCGGTCAGCTCGAGCAGGTGCTGCTCAACCTCTGCGTCAACGCGCGCGACGCGATGCCCGCCGGCGGCGTGCTCACCCTCGCGGTGGGGGTGGCCCGGCTCGATCGGGACGAGTCGCGCCGGCACCCGGACGTCGCCGCCGGCGGGTACGTCGAGCTCCGCGTGTCGGACACCGGCGTGGGCATGGACGCGTCGACGATGGAGCGCGCCTTCGATCCCTTCTTCTCGACCAAGGAGGTCGGCCACGGCACCGGGCTCGGGCTCGCGACCGTGTACGGCATCGTGAAGCAGTGCGGCGGCGACGTGTGGCTCCAGAGCGAGCCCGACCGGGGGACGACGGTCACGCTCTGCTTCCCCGGCACCGACGAGGCCGCCGAGACGCTGCGCCCCGCGCCGGCGGAGGCACGGCGGGAGGGCCGCGGCGAGACGGTGCTCGTCGTCGAGGACGAGGCCCTCGTGCGCAGGCTCGCGGTGCAGCTCCTCCAACGCCACGGGTACAAGGTCATCGAGGCCAACGACGGCCACGAGGGCCTCGGGGCCTGGGAGTCGGCCGCCGGCGCGATCGCCCTCATTCTCACCGACGTGGTGATGCCCGGCATGGACGGCGTCGAGATGTGCCGGCGCATCACCCAGCGCGACCCCTCCGCCCGCACCCTCTACATGACCGCGTGGTCGGGCGACGCGCTCCCGGCCGCGATGCAGCGCTACGCCGCGGTGCTCGACAAGCCCTTCACCGCCGAGGCCCTGCTCTCCGCCGTGCGCAGTGCCCTCGACCGACCCCAGTAGGGGCTTCAGATCTGGAGCAGGGCGCCGAGCACGGCCATGCCCACGGTGCTCGCCGAGAGCGCCATGCCGCCGGTGGGCGGGAGCAGCCGGGGCATCACCTCGGGCTCGGTGCGCCAGGTGAGCACCGGCGGACGCACGAAGCGCAGCGCCTCGCCCGCGGACGCCTGCGAGCGGCGCATCGGGTGCTGCGCCAGCACCGCCCCGCGCTGCACCTCGCCGATGATGGCCACGCGCTCGCCGAGGCGCAGCCGGAGCTCGTCGACGAGGCTCTCGCCCTCGCCGGTGTCGGCCTCGAAGTCGATGCGGCAGTGCGCCGGGTCGAGCATCACGCGGCCGGTGTCGTCCTCGACCCAGAAGGGCTCTTCGCTGCGCTCGACCCGAAGCAGCACCCGGCGCGCGCGCAGCCCGCGGCCCTCGACGGCGTAGTGGTGCACCTCGCGGACGGCCGTCGCGAGGCCGCCTTGCAGGCTGATGCCCGGGTGCTCGCAGCCGAGGGTGCCGACGAGCTTCACGAGCCCGGTGGTGGCGTGGGCGATGGGGGTAGGTGAGAGGTGCTCGAGGGCCCGCACCTCGCGGAGGGTCATCGGGCCGAGCTGCTGGCGATAGAACTGCCGGAGGCTGCCGATCGTGGCGAGGCCCGAGACGACGGCGCCGACGAGCAGCGGCGGAAACATCACATCATCCTGACGCCTGCCACGTCACGGAACAACCCCACCGCCACGCCGAGGATGTGGAACACCCCCATTTCGCGCTTCCGCACGAAGATGGGGCTCATGGTCTTGTTCTCCGGCTGCAGCCGGATGTGGTCGGGCTCGGGGAAGTACCGCTTCACCGTGGCCTCGTCGCCCACCACGGCGACGACGATTTCACCGCGCGCCGCGGTCTGCTGCCGCCGCACGAAGAGGGTGTCGCCGTCGTGGATGCCGGCCTCGATCATCGACTCGCCCTTCACCCGCAGCGCGAAGGTCTCTCCCCCGCCGCGGAGCATCGACGGGTCGACGTGGAGGTACCGCTCGACGCGCTCGTCGATGGTGCTGAGCGGCCCCGCCGCGATGCGGTTGAACAGCGGGATGGCGATGGCGTCGTTGGCCGGACGGTCGTCCCGGTCGACGCGGATGACCTTCTCCGGAAGCTCGTCGCCGGTGTCCCGGTTCTGCATCAGGAAGGTGCGCCCCACCTTGGTGGGCCGGAGCGCGCGGGACTTCATCCCGATGCGCTCGAGGTAGCCCTTGCGCTCGAGCGCGCGAAGGTGATCGCTCACCCCGTTGGTCGAGCGGATGTCCATGCGCGCCCCGATCTCCCGCAGCGTCGGGGGGTAGCCCTTCTCGTCGATGGCCTGCTGGATGTACTCCAGGATCGCCTGCTGTCTCTCCGTGAGTGGCTGCATCGTCGTCGCGCTCCTCTGCGTGTGCACTGCACATCAGCACCTGGGTGGCAGTTCAGGTGACCGTAGCTGAACGCTCGCGCAGCCGTCAATCCATCGTCTGTCATTCTCTAGGCCCCCCTCGCGCGGCGCTGCTACGCCTGCCCCGTGCGGGTCATGCGCTGGCTCTGGTGGACGCTCTTCACGCTCTGCGGCGTGAGCGGCCTCGCCCACGCCGACCCGCCCCCGAGGGTGCACCGCGGTCGCAACCCCGCGCCCCTGCAGCCGAGCGCGAGCGTCGGCTGGCCCAACCACGGCTCCCTCGACCGCGGCCGCCACCTGGTCGCCTCGGACAGCCTCCGCATCCTCCCGGGGCGCGTGCTCCAGTGGGGCACCGACGAGCTCGTCGGCCTCATCGAGCGCGCCGCCACGCGCCTGAAGCGTCGCCTCCAGGCCCCGCTCACGGTGGGCGACCTCTCCGCGCGGGCCGGCGGCCCGATCGCCCGGCACCGCTCGCACCAGTCGGGCCGCGACGCCGACCTCGCCTTCTTCGCCCGCACCGTCCCGCCCCGCGGCGGCGGCCCCTCCCGCCCGGTGCCGCCGGTCGAATACGTGGTCTTTGATCGCAACGGCCTCTCCCTCGACGGCACGCTGCGCTTCGACACCGCCCGCAACTGGTCCCTGGTGCAGGCACTGCTCACCGACCCCCGGGTGCGCGTCGAGCGCATCTTCGTCGCCACCACCCTGCGCGCGCTGCTGCTACAGCACGCCCGCGCCAGCCATGTGTCCTCGCGCGTGGTCACCCTCGCGGACAACACCCTCGTGCAGCCCGCGCGGGTGTCGCCGCACGACAACCACTTCCACCTCCGCATCGCGTGCCCCGGGGGCGACCGCCAGTGCCACACCGGGGTCTGGCTCCCGCCGCCGCCGCGCCGCCGCCGGATCGCCCCGCCGCCGCGCCACGCGCGCCCGGCCGCCGTCGCCCGCGGCTACGCCCCCCGGCGCCGCGCTACGGATCGATGAGCACCTGCACGCCGACCTCGCCCGCGCCCGAGAACACCCGCACCCGGTAGCGGTAGAGCCCGGAGTAGCGCGTGCAGAAGCGGGCGCTCTCGACGTTGCGGTGGGTGGAGTCCTGCGCCACGCGGTGGCGCGTCGGGTCTTCGAGCTCGACCGCCAGGTCACCCACGCTCGGCACCGCCGCCGCGGCCACCTCGACGCAGCGGTTGGATGGCAGCAGCACCGTCTGCTCGATCATCCCGTTGGTCGCCAGGGTGTGGCGTGTCATCGGGGTGAGCCCCGTCACCCCGGGGCGCCGCGCCGCCACCTGGCGCAGCTGCGCGGCGGCGTAGTCCGCCCCGGCGCCGCCGACGGGGTGGCGCGCCGCGCTGCCAGCCGAGGGCGCCGTCTCGACCCCGGCGTCGACGGTCACCCGGGTCGACGCGACCCGCTCATCGAGCGGGAGCACCTCCAGATGCCACCACGCCGCGCTCCACGCCTCCACGTCGATGCGGTACAGCTCCGGCGCCTCGGTCACGCAGAAGCGCTGCCGCGCCGCCGCGCCCTGCGAGTTGGCGAGCGCCAGCGCAGGGCCCCCCACGGCCTCGCGCACCCGCACCTGTGCCCGCACCTGCGCCGCCCCGAGGGCCGCGCCCACCAGCTCGTAGCAGCGCCCTCGCTCCAGCCGCGGGCGCAGCGCCTCGGTGGCCGCGATGCGGGTGCGCCGCGCGTTGACCATCGCCGGCACCCGCCCACCCCGCAGGGGGGCCACCAGGGACTCCGGGGAGGCCTCGCCGGCGTCGCGGGCCCCTGCGTCCTGCGCGTGCGCGGCATGCGCTGCGAGCCCGAGCGACGCCCCGAGCGCGGCGAACGTGATTGCGTCGATGACCCTCACGGCGTCGCACGCTAGCATGCGACCCAAGCCCCGCGATGCAGCCTCCTCCGCCCTCCGACGTGACGCTCACCGCCCCGCCGCGACGCCTCTTCGACCGCGCCGCCTGGGCCTTCGCCCTGCTCACGGCGTGGCCCGTGGTGCTGCTCTCGACGTGGCTGCGGCCCGACCACCGGGGCTTCGGCACGCACCAGCAGCTCGGCATGCCGCCGTGCTCCTTCGAGGCGGTGACCCACGTGCCGTGCCCCGGCTGCGGGCTCACCACCAGCTTCACCAACATGGCGCACCTGCACGTCGCCGACGCCTTCCGGGCGCACCTCATGGGCCCGATGCTCTTCGCGCTCACGCTCGCCGTCGCCCTCGCGGCGCCGGTCGGCGTGCGCCGCGGATGGTCCGTGGCCGGGGCGCTCTCGCTGCCCTGGCTCACGGTGTACCTGGGCGTGACGCTCGCGGCGGGCGTGCTCACCTTCGGGCTGCGCCTCGCGCACAGGTTCTTGTGACAACGATCCAGGGTCGGACGCGTCCGACGACCGCGACAGGAGGCTCCGATGGCCGAGGTTCAGATGTATGTGACGCCCTACTGCCCGTACTGCGTGCGGGCGAAGGCGCTGCTCCAGCGCAAGGGGGTGCCCTTCCAGGAGTTCAACGTGGAGGGCGACCCCGAGAAGCGGGCGTGGCTGGCGAAGGCCACGGGCATGCGCACGGTGCCGCAGATCTTCATCGACGGCCGGAGCGTGGGGGGCTGCGACGACCTGCACGCGCTCGACCGCGCCGGGGAGCTCGATCGCTTGCTGGGGCGCTCGCCGTCCTCTCCCTGACGCTGCTCGGCGCTGACGCCTCCGCGCAGACCCGGCCGCGGGTGGGGTACACCCCCGACGCGTGGGCCGAGCTCGGGTGGGGCGCCATGCGCGGCGCGACGCTCGGACCCATCGAGAGCGCCCAGCACCCGGGCGTCGGGTACGGCACCCCGGCCAGCGCCGCCGCGCTCGACGAGCTCGTGGCGCTCGGCTGCAACTGGGTGTCCTTCACCCCCTTCGGCCGTCAGTGGGACCTCGACGAGACCGACGTCCGCCTCGACTTCGAGGCGCCCTTCGCGGTCAACCGCGAGAGCGTGAAGCGGGTGATCGCGCAGGCCCATGCGCGCGGGCTCCGGGTGCTGCTCATCCCGCACCTCTGGGTCGACCAGGGCGGCTGGCGCGGCGAGATCGCGCACGCCGACGACGCCCGCTGGCGCCGGTGGTTCGCGAGCTACACGCGCTTCGTCACGGCGTGGGCGAGGGTGGCCGAGGAGTCCGGCGCGGAGATGCTGTCCGTGGGCGTGGAGATGCAATCGTCATCGGGCACGCGCGGCGAGTGGTTCGACGTCATCGCGGCCGTCCGCCGCGAGTACCGCGGGATGCTCACCTACTCGGCCAACTGGGACGAGGAGGCCCGCGTGCTCTTCTGGGACCGCCTCGACGCGGTGGGCATCCAGGCCTTCTACCCCCTGGCCGAGCGGGCGGGCGCCACGCTCGACGAGCAGCGCCGGGCGGCCGTGGCGCGGGCCGACCGGCTGGAGGCGTGGTCGCGCCGCGAGGGGCGGCCGGTGGTGTTCACGGAGTTCGGGTACACCGCGCGCACCGACCCCACGCTGCGCCCGTGGGAGTGGCCCGACGGGATGACCGACGTGCGGGTCGACGCGCACGCGCAGGCCCTGGGCTACCGTGCCCTGATGGAGGCCTTCATCGGGCGGCGCTGGTTCGCGGGGGCCTTCGTCTGGCGCTACTACGCCAACCCGATGGACTCGTCGCAGGAGTCCGAGTGGGGCTTCTCGCCCCGCGGCCGCGAAGGGGAGCAGGTGCTGCGCGAGCTGTACGACCCGGCGCTCCCCTGGGGCAGCGATCCTGCCCGCCGGCTCGCGTGGTGACGGCGTCCGCGCAAACCCTGTCATCTTTTTGGAGCTCCCCTTCGGCGCGGTGTACGGCCCCGGGTCATGGGTCGCTCTCGCGTCTCGAACTTCTTCCGCCCCCATTTCCGACCTGACGGTCACTTCGACAGCGCCGCGGCCCACAAGCCCATCCTGGTGTTGGAGAAGGTGATGAAGGTCTTCCGCGCCGACGCGCCGGTGCTGCGCGGCGTCGACCTCACCATCGAGCGCGGGGAGTTCGTCTTCGTGACGGGCCCGTCGGGCGCGGGCAAGAGCACCCTGCTCAAGCTTATCTACAAGGCCGAGACCGTCGACGAGGGGCGCATCCTCTTCTGCGGCCGGGACATCGCGCGGCTCACCGAGGACAGCGTCCCCCACCTGCGCCGCAACATCGGGGTCGTCTTCCAGGACTTCCGCCTGGTGCCCTACTGGACCGTCTTCGAGAACGTCGCGGTCGCCCTCCAGGTGATGGGGCTGCCGCCGCGGGTGATCCGCTCGCGGGTGGCGCTGGCCCTGGAGCGCGTCGGCCTCGACGGCCGCGGCGAGGAGAAGGTCGCCGTGCTCTCCGGCGGCGAGCAGCAGCGGGTGACCATCGCGCGGGCGATCGTGACCGAGCCCGCGGTGGTGCTGGCCGACGAGCCCACGGGCAACCTCGACCCGGTGCTCGCGCTCGACATCCTCGGGCTCTTCGAGGAGATCAACGAGGGCGGCACCACCGTCATCTTCGCCACGCACGACCGCACGCTGCTGGAGGTCTCCCCGCGGCGCCTGGTGGTCATCGACGACGGGCGCTGCATCGAGGCCCGCGCCGGGCTCGCCGGCCTCGGCGGCGTCCTCGATCACGGCATCAGCCTCAACTGACCGCACGACAGGGAACCCGCATGTTCGAACGCGCACTCAAGGGACTCCGCCAGCAGCTCGGCACGCAGATGATGTCCGTCGCCACCGTGGCGCTCGCGCTCTTCTGCATGGCCGGCGCGCTGTTGATGCTCGAGAACGCCGGCGCCATGGTGCGCCGCTGGGGAGCGCCGGTGAAGGTCACCGTCTTCCTCGCCGAGGGCGCCAACGTCGAGCAGGTCGACAGCCTGCGGCGCGCGCTCGCCGGGCTGCCCGAGGTCGAAGAGGCCCGCTATGTGTCCTCCGCCGAGGCGCGCCAGTCGCTCTCTACCGGCGGCGACCAGGTCGTCGCCTCCGCGCCGGTCGAACTCTTCCCCGCCACCATCGAGCTGCGCCTCGCGCCCTCCGCCGTGACCGCCGAGCGGGTGGCCTCCGTCGCGCTGCGCGTGCGGCGCATCCCGATGGTGTCCGAGGTCGAGACCTACCGCGGCTTCACCGAGCGCCTCCGGGGATTGCTCGTCGGCGGCCGCGCCGCGGCGGGCGTCATCGCCCTCGGCGTGCTGCTCTGCGTCTTCGCGGTGGTGAGCAACACCGTGCGCATGTCCCTGGCCGCGCGCCTCCGCGAGATCGAGGTGCTCCGCCTTGTGGGCGCCACGCGCTCGTACATCCGCGGGCCCTTCCTCATCGAGGGCGCCATGCTCGGCGGCGCCGGCGCGCTGGTCGCGGTCCTCATGCTCGGCGTGGTGTTCATGACGCTGCGCACGCAGTTCGAGCTGTCCCTGGGCGCGATGATCGGCCTGCGCCCGGTGTTCCTGCCGTGGAGCGTGCTGGCGTCGCTCGTGGCAGGCGGCTGCATGCTGGGCGCCCTCGGCAGCGCCGCGGCGCTCCGTCGCGGTCTGCAGGCGTGAAGGGGGGTCCGTCGTGAAGCGCGCGTTGATCGTCGGTGCGATGCTCCTCGGGCTCTCGGCCGCCCCCGCGCGGCCCGTCGCCCAGAACCTCGGCGTCACCCCGATGCCCGGCTCGCCCATCGCGGCCCTCTCGTCCGCCCAGGCGGAGATCGTGCGGCTCTCCAACGAGCTCACCCGCATCGACACCGACGCCTCGACGCTCACCCCCGAGCGCGCCGCCCTGCGCGCCCGCGCGCGGCAGCAGGCCCGCTGGCTCTACCACCTCTCCCAGGGCGACGCGCTCGCCCTGCGCGGCGGGCCGGAGATGCTCCTCGACCACGCGGCGCGCGCAGGGCGGGTTCGCCGGGTGTTCCACACGACGCTGAAGGCCATGGAGCGGGCCGACCGCCGCGCGGAGTCCCTCGACCTCGACCGGCAGCGCGTCGCGCGGCTGCTGCAGGTCGCCCAGGAGCACCGCACCCGCGCCGAGTCCGAGCAGCGCGCGCAGGCGGCGCTCGGCGTGTACGGCGCGCTCCCGCCGGGCACCGCGCCCCCCTCGGTGACGGTCTACGGCGGCGCGGCCTCGGTCACGCCGGGGGTCGAGCGCTTCGCCGAGAGCGCGGGCCGGTTGCTCTTCCCGGTCGCCGGTCGCGCCGAGGTGCGCCGCGCCTTCCGCGAGGGCGCCGAGGGCCCCGGCATCGAGATCACCGTCCCGCTGGGCACCTCCGCCCGCGCGGTGTTCCCGGGGCGCGTGGCCTTCGCCGACCGCTACGGCGCCTACGGCATGATCGTCATCGTCGACCACGGCGATCACTACTACACGGTGAACGCCAACCTCGCGCGCATCGACGTGCGCGTCGGCCAGGAGCTGTCCACCGGCGACGCCGTCGGCAGCGCCGGGGACGACGGCCGCGGCCCGATGCTCTACTTCGAGGTGCGGCACGCTGGCGAGACCGTCGACCCGGTGCCCTGGCTGGGGTTGTGAGCCGCGCCGTGACGGCGTAGAGCGACGCCCATGGCAGACACCCTGGTGCTGGGCATCGATCCGGGCTCGCACCGACTCGGCTACGGGCTCGTCATCCGCCGGGGCAACAAGTACGTACACGTCGCGCACGGGATGGTGAAGGCGCCCTCGACGGCCCTGCTCCCCGAGCGGCTGCGGGTGATCGCCGACGGCCTGGAGACGGTGCTCGCGGCGCACAAGCCCGACGTGATGGCGCTGGAGCAGGCCTTCGTGAGCCGCGACCCGCACGCGGCGCTGGTGATCGGGCACGCCCGCGGCGTGGCGATGCTGCTGGCGGCGCGGGCGGGGCTGACCGTGGTGGAGTATCCGCCCGCGGTGGTGAAGCGCTCGGTGACGGGCAACGGCCGCGCGGAGAAGGCGCAGGTCGGGGCGATGATCCAGCGGATGCTCGGGCTCGCCGAGCCGGCGCAGGAAGACGCCGCTGACGCGCTGGCGGTGGCGGTCACGCACGCCAACGCGACGGGCCTCGCGGCGCTGCTCAAGCGGGCGTAGCGGCGCTAGAGTCCGGGCGCATGGTACTGCCCGTGGTGAAGCTCCCAGGCGCCGCGACGCTGGCCGACCTCGACGCCCTCCCGAAGGGCACGAAGGGCGAGATCATCGACGGCGTGCTCTACGCGATGCCGCGCCCGCGCGCGGTCCACCAGGATCTCGCGGGGTCGGTCTTCTCCGAGATCGCGCCGCCGTTTCGGCGCGGTCGCGGTGGCCCCGGCGGCTGGTGGATCCTTCCCGAGCCTGGGATCGAGCTGCCCGGCGCGCGCGAGGTCTCTCCCGACGTCGCGGGCTGGAGGCGCGAGCGGTTGCCCGCGCTGCCGACCGACGCCGCCATCGATGTGGTGCCCGACTGGGTCTGCGAGGTGCTGTCGCCGTCCACCCGGGCCTACCAGCTGCTGGTGAAGCGACGGCTCTATGCGAGGGTGGGGGTGCCGTACCTGTGGGAGATCGATCGCGAGGCGCAGACGCTGAGCGTGCTGCGGCTGGAGGGCGGCCGGTGGGTCGACCTCGGAGCGTACCGCGACGAGGAGGAGGCGCGGCTGCCGCCCTTCGAGGCGGCGGCGATCAACGTGCGGGCGTGGTGGAGCGACGACGGCGGGGGGTGAGGCTCACGTTCACGTTCACCCCTGGCGGCTGACGCCTCCAACGCGCGCGCGCTCGTTCCCTCATAACGCCACGAACAATCCCGCCCACACCGCGTCGTGGAACTGCCAAGGCGGCGGCCTAGTACCGCATCGCAGGAGTTCTGACGGGTTGAGCAGGGCGCCCGCCCAGGTCTGCGAGCACCGGCCTCGCCGATCGAGGGGAGCACCCGCCCACGCCTGCGAGCACCGACCTCGCCCTCCGAGGGGAGCGCCCGCCCGCGCCCGCAATCGCCGGCCTCGCCGATCGAGGGGAGCATCCGCCCTGAGCCTGCGATCACCGGCCTCGCCCTCCGAGGGGAGCACCCGCCCAGGCCCTCCCAGTGCGCCCAACCCGGGGCGCGCTGGGAGGGCCTGGGCGGGTGCTCCCCTCGGAGGGCGAGGCCGGGGACTGCAGGCTCAGGGCGGGTGCTCCCCTCGATCGGCGAGGCCGGGGACTGCAGGCTCAGGGCGGGTGCTCGGCTCAACCCGTCAGAACTCTTGCGACGCGGTACTAGGAGTTCCTGCCAATGCTTGCGGGCAGGCGTACGCGCAGCGCAGCGCGGCGCGTCGCGGCGCGTCGAACGTCGTCGCCGTCCACCGCCTGGCTCCGCAGCCGCAGGCCGGCTGACAGCGATCTGTGCCGAGCCCCGTCCGCTCGTTGGGCGCGCCGAAGAGGGCGTCGCACGCGTCGGGGGACACCTCGCTGGCGTCGGCCTGGGCGTCGGCGACCCCTGCGGGCCCGCGACGCCCGAGGGCCGACCGCAGGCGCCACACCCACGTTCGGGACGGACGACGGATGTTCAAGGCGCAACGATGCTACGACGCCGCACGCGGGACCGAGACGTCCTCCGCGGGGACGCGCGATCGAGCCGGGAGCACCCCCGCGAGGGACGCCTCAGCGCGCGCTCACGCGCAGGCTCTCGAGCGCGGCGCGGTAAGGCTCGGGGTGGGCCGCGACGTCGTCCACGGGGCCCGCGCAGCTCGCGATGACGTAGGTCTCCGGACCGGCGGCGATCAACCAATTGAGCGCGGTCATCGGGGAGCCGTTGGCCTGCTGGCGGGTCCCTCGCATCACCAGACCTTGCCGTCCTCGGACCCGAATCGGCTCGAAGTCCGTGATGGTGTTGGCGCGGTCGTTGATCGCGCCCTGCCGTCCCCCCTCGATGACTTGTTCAGGCGAACTCCGAATGTTGTCGATGAAGCGCAGGTTTACCGCGCGGTGCTCTCCTTCGTCGCTGGCGAGGACCCTCGGCTGTCCGTTGGTCTCGGAGTTGGACACGCGCCATGCGGCGGGGGCCTGGACGAAGCGCCCCTGCGCGCCGATCCACTGGCGCTCGGTCGCCGCGGGGTCCGTCGGTCGCGCGTCGGCGCTCGGGCCAAACCACGCCCCGTCGATCATGCTCCGGCACAGGGCCTCGAGCCCCTCGGGCGCGTCGCCGGTGCACGAGATGACCAGGCCCTGCTGCCGCTCGATGAGCAGCGCCGTGTGCAGGGGCAACGTCTGCATGCGCGGAGGGAAGCGCGCCGTGAACTCCACCGCACGCTGCCCGTGATGGTCGAAGATCCGCGGCGCGTCGGTGGTCGCGCCCCTCTGTTGCAATTCCGCCGACACCGCGCTGACCAGCCCGTCGTGGGTGCCGGGCGAGCGGATCGTCCGGACCGTGAAGACCCTGCGCTCGCGGCGCTCGGGCGCGATGACCGCCACCCATTGCGGACCGGCGTTCTCGGTCCAGCCCGCTGCGAGGGTGGCGGTCCAGCGGTCGCCGCGGATCGGCACGGCGGTCGCGGCGGTTGCCGGAACCGCGGCGCGTTCGCCTCCCGCGGAGACCTCCGCCGTCGCCGTGCGCGTTGTCGTGGTCATCGCGGTCTGGGTCTGCGTTTGCGCGCGCGCGGCTCCGCACCCGATGAGGAGCAGCGCAGTCCAGGGGAGAATCGAGCCTCGCTTCATGGCGCGGCAGGATGCCATGCGCCCCGCTGCGATGCGAGGACAAAGCTTCCCGCGGCGCACTTTGCGGGCTCGTGGGGGAACCCGCGTGAAATGTCCGGCCGCACGGGGTGAGGGCGCTCGAGCGCGCGACCCGGATCGAGAGCGAGCCGCACCGACGGGCGTTTCTCCAGGACGCCCTCGACGTGGCGCGATCCTGCGCCACCCGAGAGCGAGCGAACACGACCGGTCGAACCCCGAAGACCGGTGACGGAGGCCCGCGCGGGGAGTTCGCCGTCGCGGTGATGGTCCGAGAGCATCGCTTACGGAAGATAAGGATTGGGGTCGACCGCGCTGCCGCCGAGGCGCACTTCGGGGGATAGGTGCGGGTGTTGCCGTCGCTCGTGGAGTGGGTGCGGGCGTGGCACCGGATGGTGAGCGTCCACGTCGCGGCGCTGGGGCTCTCGGTGTCCGAGCGCGCGTGGGTGCTCTCGTCGCTGACGGTGATCCACCACTACGTGATCACCCGCCGCGACGGCACCACCGCTGCCGAGCGCTTCGCGACGAAGAAGCACGAGAACCTCTTCGCGCACCTCGTCGCCATCATACCGACGCCCGCGCGGTCCAGGATGCGGAGTCGCAAGGCGGTCGAGCCGATGCCCGTCGCCCGCTACACCTGGGAGGAGATCCGCGCGCGCGTCCCCGCGGCCGACGCGAAGACCCTCGCGCGCTACCCCGTCGCGGCCACGCTCGCCGAGCTCATCAAGGAGAGCGCCGCCCTGCGCAGCGAGCGCATCCTCACCGACCTGCGCCTCTGGCTCGGCGACATCGTCGCGTGGTGGTCGAAGCTCACCCCGGAGGAGCGTGCCGCCACCGTGGGCTTCTCCGACGCGCGCCTCCAGGTCGTCACCCACCACGCCTTCGCGCTGATCGGCCTCGTCCGCCGCGCCTCGAAGTCCCAGACGAACCGCGGGGAGATGTGACCCGGGCGAACGTAGACGATCCCCAGCATCCGCTCGCCCGCGTGCACCGCCAGCGCCCCGAAGTCCGCGTCGTGGGTGAGCACCACACGGCCGTCGGCATGCGCGCGCCGGAGGACGATGATGTCCGCCGCGCCGATAAGCCCCAGCTCGACGACCGTCACGACGTCCCTCCCCTGGGCACGTAGCGAGGTGACGACCTCCGGGTGCACGTTCTCGTCTGCCAGGAGCGGCAGCGCCAACGGCTTCACGCGGAGATCTTCAGATCCCACATCGCCTGCTCGCGCACGGCGCGGGAGGCGAAGTCGAACGCGGCCTGGAAGCCCTCGATCGTCAGGTGGGGATAGGCGCGGAGAACATCGTCGCGCGTCGCTCCGCTCGCGACCAGTTCGAGCACATGCTCGACGCTGATCCGCGTGCCGCGAATGCGGGGCTTCCCACCGAGTGTCTCAGGGTCCGAGACGATCCAGTCGCTCATCGCCGCAGTGTGCCGCGAGGGCGTGGCACCGCGCAATCAGCGCCCTCGCACCCCATCACTCCACCTCCGGCAACCCCGGCCCGCCCCCGTCGTCGCCCTTCTTCTTCCGCCCCCGCTTCGCCGGCGTTGCCCATGATGAACGCTCGCACCGCCGCGAGGTCAGGCGCTGCGTTTGCGGCCATGCGTCGAAGCTCACGCGGACCTCACCCCCGCTGCCGCTGACGGAGGGGTTACCTCACACCGACGATGGGATTGGCGTCGTCGACGGTGAGCCCGTCATCGCGTCGCGGAGATCTCCGAACATCGAAATCCCACCGCGGGGCTCGCGCGGGTCATCGGCGGCGCGCCCGCGGGCACCTCAATCACCCCTTGGCCGCGATACCGCCGACACCGATAGGTCACCACGACGTGCGCGACGGCCGGGACCCCTCCGACGGGATCAGGGGGTTGCGCCTCCCCGAGCCGGGCGTCGACGACGCACTCGCTCGCCGGGATCGAGACACGAACACCGACGAGGTGAGGCCCCTGGGAGCGCCCCACGACATCCAACGAGAACAGCGGCCCCTTGTCCGGGCCCTGTAAGCGGCAGTGCGTGGTCCGCTCCGTCGGTGGCCGATCGCCCTCCGCAGACGCCGGGGCAGAGGAACCGAGCAACTCCGGGCCGACGTCGAGCAGCACGCCGGGTGGCGTCGCCAAACTCGAACCCTCGTCGCAGCCGAACGACGCTGCGAGGCAAAGCAGAATGCCGAGGATGCGACCCATGGACGTCGCTTGTAACCCGGCGACGCAGACGCCAGGCAGTGATTGTCGAGCAAGCGGGCTGAAGACATCGGGGGCCGCGATGGCGCACGTGGCGTGAGCGGGCTGGGCCGATGCCGAGGCGAATGATGGCCATGCGTCAGAGCTCGCGCAGACCTCACCCCCGCTGCCGCGATGCCCCTCTCCATGAATGGCTACGCATTGGCCAAAAGTGTAGGTGCGCTGGCGCGAGGCTCCCGCGAGAGCTCTACCTGATCGATGGAGAGCTATCAGACCTGGGCGCGTTCGGAGTTGGCACACGCG
>Ga0247843_1000212_pt1 | contig 137618 bp, 122 predicted proteins | sample LaCruzMarch2017__FD_192420 | JGI IMG/M metagenome (GOLD analysis project Ga0247843, IMG submission 192420) | Freshwater microbial communities from meromictic Lake La Cruz, Castile-La Mancha, Spain - LaCruzMarch2017_8m | ecosystem: Environmental > Aquatic > Freshwater > Lake | place: Spain...
TCTTTGAGCTAAGCGCTTGATTCGAATTCGAGTTGAGTGCGTACTGATTTCGAGTAAACGTGCAATTCGTCGTAAGGGCATACCATGGATGAAGAATTGAAAAATCCAATAGTTTAGTGAGGGATCGTTGTGCATAAGGCGGTAGTGAATTTTAAAATAGTTTTCAGTAAATGAACGTTTGCACTTTCGACATTGAAAGCGTTGACGCCTTTTTCCTTTCAAACAGATCAGTGGCTTCGTGAATCCAATTCGAACAAAATCAGAACTTTGAGCCAAACACGAACTGCTTGGGCATCTCGATGGTTTTTCTCCAAAAATGATTCCATCTAAAGGCATTCATTCAAGCCCCATGCATCTTCTGCGCCATACACACTTCGCGGCTCACAGTTTGTGTTTAAGTTTCTCGAAGAATATCAAACGCTTTTTCGACTGAATGCCGCCCAAAGAAAGCAGCTTAAAAAGATCCTCGAGAATTAAAATCGTCAATGATTTGGCGATTTGAAGTTTGGGTAAAGAATTGAAATTTTCTTCCGATATATTCCTTATGAAAAAATTTATTCTTTCTACCGCAACAGTGTTTCTCTCTTCAGCCCTCTATGCGCAATCCATGAAGCATAATTTCCCAAGCACCGCAAAAGATGACGAGATTCCTGCCTACGGTACGTGTTGCGTGTGCATGGCGTCGACCGTCAAACACGACAAAAAGGAAGAGGGTGCTGGTGATCTCTCTAAGCAGAATTGCAAAGAAGAGTATAAAAACATCCAATGCGACAGCAAAGAAGAATTCAAAGACCCCTTTGATTTGAGCAAACTGAAACAAAATAAAACCTGTAAAAATCTCAAAGTTTTTCTCAAAATGAATTTTGGATTTCCGCAGTTGCCAAACTGGCCTTTTGAACAACCTGGAAAACTGGCAAAAGCTTACAAAGCTCAAAAGATTGAATATGTGACCAACGCCGAATTGTTGTTGGCCAACCACCCCGAAGTCGTGAAAGAAGCTGCAAAGCTTGCCAAAGAAAAAAGTCCCGAAAGTGAATTCGTGATCACTGGCCGACAAACTCGTGATCCAAATTCCATGTTAAAAGTCAGTATTGCAAAAGACGGCAAAACAGATTTTGCGTATTCCGAATGCAGTGAAGTCGGTAAAAGTTGCTTAATGGCTTCATCCCCTCAAGCGACTTACGACAATTCCAAACAATGCAAAAACAAAGATGGCAAAGTTGTTTGGCAAAATTGTTGTGGAGCTCCTCCCTTTGTGGGAAGAGGCATAGTGCCCCCACTTGGGCCCAAAACCGGCAATTGGGTTGTGGGCATTGCGGGTGAGTATCCTTCAGAGTGCCCCCCTTACGACTCTAAAAAATAGTCGAAGCTTTTTAAGTGCACCATGATTTGGCCATATTTCGGCAATGCACGTTTTGTCTTAAATCCGGTACTCTAAATACAGGCCCGCAATATCGCCTTCGACACCTTGGCTAGTTTGAAATCCCATAAATTTGGATTCCGTTGCAAAATGAAACCACGTGGTAGAAGAGTAAAAATCTAGGGGCTTGACCGAATGATCTGTCACCCAAAAAAGAAGTTCAACGCTCATTTTTGGGGGATCTTTTTTTAGGTATTGCGTGAGCCACAAATGCACCGAGTAATCGCGAGAAGTTTTTTGATCATCAGATACGCATCGCACGCGCCAGTCTTGAGAGAATTCGTTTTCAATTTTGTGTGTGCAGCGCAAATGGATGGACCCATCAAAACTCCAATATTCAAACTTCATTTTTTCGGGGTCGAGCTTTACCGCGACTGAAGCCCCGTTTCTCACTCCTGGGAACGCAAACGCCTCAATGCCATTCGACAACAGGAAACAGCAAATGAAAATTTTAACGGGAAACTTTTGTAGGATCTTCATTGAGTGTCTTTAAAATATTTTCAAGTGATTTGCGATCAACTCGACTGAGATTGATGAATTCTATACCTAAGCCCCGTCCATTTTTGCGACGAATGTTGCCATGGAGTTTTAAATTTTGAGGAAGTGATACTTGGCAATTTCCTTCAAGGTCGGGGACGTCCGCCACCTGTGGCCATTCAATAAAAACGCCGCTCCTAGAAATATCTGTCATGATGCCCATTTTGGGAAAATTTACTAGCCCCGCAGGCAAGTCGACTTTAAAACGTGGTGAGGTTTCCCACCAACGAGTGCGGGGGTTGAGATAAGGTTTCCGGAACTCGGAAAAGTACAAAATAAAACCAAACGACACTGTTCCTGCAATCATGGCAATCACAGCGCCCATTCCTAGTGCTGCGAAATGTTTGATCATAATCAAATCATAAACACCGATCAGGCCAATCACGACCATGCTAAATGTCCACGACCAGCGGCGCACAAAAAGCAGTGACACTCCCGAAATAAAAAGCAGGCCTAGCAATGCCCAAGTAGGAGCCGTAACAAAACGTGCCCAGTAAAACCAAACTTTTGGTAAATACCAATCAGGGACATTCATCGAAGCCAGCGACCACAAAAGATTTCCTAATGGAGACAAAATCAAAACAAGAGAAGTGAGATAAATCCAAACAGGCTTTTTTCGATAGCCGCCAGATGGAATTGTGGGAGGGGCCGCCGTAGTGGGATCGGAGATTTCGCTCATGGCTCTATTTTTGGGTATTCCAAGCACTTTGGGAAGCGATCCTTTTCAAGATCCCATAACGCGTAACGCAATGTTCCATCAAGTGCCGAGCCCAAATTGATGTAAAAGTTTTTGCCTTCAATAAAAAAGTCTTCCACGTGGCAGTGTCCCATGAAGACGGCGCTAAACCCTCCTTCAAATTTTTTTTGAGCAAAACTTCGATACATTTCTCTGAGCCGTGGATATTGGCGATCGATATGATGGGCGCGGGAAGACGCGCTCCTTTTTTCGGCAAAAGGAAGCAAATACTTTTTGGCGACAAAGTTGGGCGTAAAGTCCAGAGCTCGTCGAAACACTTTCGAGCGTGTGATATTTCGCCATTTCAGGTACAGTTGGTCGTCATGGTTCACCAAATCTCCATGTGCGAGATAAATTTTTTGCGCTTGAGATCCTAAATAGGTAATCTCTCCGTCAGCTACATCAATGCCAATTTTATCGAGAAATTCTTGGATATGAAAATCGTGGTTACCTTCTAACCAAAGTACCTTGATACCGGCTTTGCGTATCTTTGCTAATCCCTCAAAAATGTCGCTGTATTGCTCTCTCCAAAAATCGAATGGCCCAATCAATAGATCAAAAATATCTCCGAGCAGCCAGAGGTCACTGATCTTTGCTTCTTCCCTCAAGGCATCGAGTAACTTTACAAATTTGCGCCGCAAAGTCACTTGATCGCTTTTTAAGTGAAGATCAGATAAAACGGCGATTTTCATAAAACCTGAAACTGCGTTTTCCACAAATGCGAAAATGCACTGTCATCCTGAGAAAGCAATTCATTAGGAGCTCCACATTCAAGCACTCGTCCTGATTCCATCACATAAACTAAATCAGCCTCTTTCACCGTTGATAGCCGATGAGCAATTAAAAGAACGCTCCGATTTTGCATCAAATCGTGCAAAGATTTTTGAACGATGGCTTCTGAAAAAGAATCCAGCTGAGAAGTCGCTTCATCCAAAATCAAAATGGGAGAGTTTCGTAAAAAAGCTCGTGCAATGGCCATTCGTTGTTTCTCACCGCCAGACAATGTTGAACCTAATTCCCCAATTTGAGTGTCCAGTCCACGAGGGAGACTTTTGACAAAGTCCAGTACCGCGGCTTGCTCGAGAGCCGTAAAAATTTCTGAGTCGGAGGCGTTTGGTTTTGCGAGTAAAAAATTCTCTCGTAAACTTCTTTGGAATAAAAAAACATCTTGTGAGACATAACTAAAAAAAGATCGGTATTCAGCAAGGGGCCAATCTGTTGCAATACGGGCATTGAGAAGAATTTGGCCCTGCTCGGGATCCATAAATCTTTGTGCAAGTAAGGAAAGAGTGCTTTTGCCGCTGCCGCTTCTACCCACAAGTGCAATTTTTTGCCCCTTGAGAATTTTTAGACTCACACCTTTCAAGGCTTGTGCCAGAAGGGCTTGAGTTTCAAATTCACGTTGTGGATAAGAGAAAAATACATCTTTCAACTCTAGAGAAACAAAATCTGCTGAAGACTTGGCAACAAAAAGGTTTCGTTCTTCCACAAGCAAAGATTTTTGAGCTTCCCCCAAAGAATCGAGTGGTTGATAGAGAAAGTTTTTTAATCTCTCGCCGCTAGCGATAAACTGCTGAACACGAATATAAGATTGGTTGAGCAAGTTTAAAGGACCTTTCATTCTTCCAGCAGTCGTCATAAAAGCCAGTAATGCGCCTAAGGTGAGTTGATTTTGGCTGATCAAATAACCCGCAAAAACGAGGACGATTGCCGCCACCATTGTGGCGATAAGTTTGGTTGCGGGATTTGCTGCTTCTTCCGCTCGCGCCAGACGCACTTGGTAACGATAGGTTTCTTCCGTTTTTGTCGCAAATTCATCAAAGAGTTCTCGGATTCGCCCAAAACTCAACGCAGTTCTGCGTCCTCTTACTGCTTCCACTGTTTGCGAGGACAAATCCTCAATCGATTTTTGATAACGCGTGTGATTGCGTCGAGCGGATTTAGCCAATTTTCCCGATATCAGGGGAATTATGGGAAGGGCTACTAAACAAACTATCGTTAGGCTGACGTTGATATAAAAGAGATAAAAAATTGAAAGTAAAATCACAAGTGGTTCTTTAACAAGGTCGTTGACATGGCTCATGCCCACGCCAAAAGACGCAATGTCACTGACAATATGAGTTGTGGCTTTTCCCGAACTCAATTTTTGCCCCTCTTTTTCGGACAACACCAACATGTGTGAAAAAACTCTTTGTCTCAGGTCTCGCAAAGTTTCTTCTGTGGCGATTCTCATTAAAATTCGGTGAGTGAAATCGGCAATGCCTTCTAAAAAGAAAACTCCCAAAAGACCGAGACAAATATGAATGGCTTTCTCAAAATTTTTCTGAGAAAAAGAATTGTCTGTGAGTTGTCGCAAAAAATCATTCATGTAAACGGTAAGGCTGGCTGCAACAAATCCAATCAGGACACTTAGAAAAATTTTAAACGAGCGACGTCGTAAAATCTCTAAAATAAAAGTTCTGGTGCTTGGAGCTGTCATTTCTTTCCTCGGCAAGCTATCATGACGTCACCAAAGATGCTACCACCGCTTGTCATATCTAGGACCGATCGCATGGGAGATTTCATGCTCTCGCTTCATGTTTTAGGACATGCACGTCGCATGGGATTTTCTCGAAGAATATTGCATGTTCAAGCGGCCAATCAAGATCTAGCGCTTCTTGCTCAATTTAACGATTTGTGTGAAGCCGTTTGGATCAAGGGGCAAAATCCTCCCCCTTTGGCGATGAAAGCAATATTTTTAAGTCTTTTTCACGACCGTGAAGCTATGAAGGATCTTAAAAAAATTAAAGCTCCTTTTTCACTTGGGCCACGTTCAAAAATTTCATCTCTCTGGAGCTATTCCATGAGTGTGCGCCAAAGTCGTTCGCAAGTTTTAAAGTCTGAAGGCGAGTATAATCTCGATCTCCTGAACCATTTGGGTGACACTCAAAATATCGCGAAAGTCGAATGGATGGGTTTGCCTGCCCTGAAGCTTCCTCAAGATTGGAGAAGTCCTGTGATTTCACCCGACATTGTGATCAATGTCTCGAATCGAGGAAGTGCGGCCAATTGGTCGATTGATAAATATATTTCTCTCGGTATGGAATATCAAAAAAGGGGTGTGAAGGTGGATTTTGTTGTGAGTGGTGAAGATGAAGTGATTCGAATGGCGAAGTTGAAGGCCGCCCAAGTTGAAAAAATGGGATGCCGAATATTGCCATCTTTTGAAAATATCAAACAGCTATGTCGATACTTGAGCGAGGCAAAACACGTGATCTCTTCATCCACTGGCACCTTGCATCTGGCGCACGCATTGGGCGTTGAAGTCACGGGCATTTACCCAATGAAAAAAGTGGAAAGTTTTGAACGTTGGCAGCCCTATGGATTTTGGCATTCTGCACCGGTTCGCTTCATTGAAATTTAGTAACGATAAAGCTTTCGATAGTTTTTAAATTCCCCAATTCTAAGTCCAGTTTTTTTCTCCAAGAAGTCGCTGAATCTCATGCGGTAGTATTGAAAATCTTTCTTTATCCTTTGTCCCTCGAAGGGATCCTTGTGAGAAACTTTTGAAAGATAGGAATCCATGACCTTTGGGTGGGCTAACGTAAATTTTTGAATCCCAAACTGCATTGAATAAATTGTTTCTTCGGGCCGTGGGAGATTTTCGAGTTTTTGATGGCCCCACAAGCTGTCTAGGGCATTGGTTTTTTTCACCATCATGTCGGGAGGCCGGGTCCAACCATAGTGCAGCACCCGCGCTTGGCTGAGTGCGGTATCAGGCTTAGTGACCGAGTGCCCCGAGAACTGCCGAAAACCTTGGGCATCGCCCACGCTTTGCAGGCCCGCAGATTTTTTTACGACACGGATCTCCCTGCGATACCATTTTCGTGAATGGACGACATAGTCGGTACTGCCGTAAAAATGCACCCAGTGAAATGCAAGTGCCGAAACTTTGGGGTCACTGGCAAAGCGCTGCAGATCGCGTCTGATGATCTCAGTCTCCTCATCATGCAAGACCTCGTCTGACTGAAGGTAAAAACAAATCTCGTGTTGGCAAGAGCCTAGTGCAATGTTTGTTTGCCGCGAAAGTTCCAATCCTTTTTTTAGATTTTGGGAATTCCAAGGTGAATCTATAATTCTTAGGGGTATGGGAAGTTCCTTTGCAAGATTTTTTAGACTCAAAAGAGTTTCATCCGTGCTGTCGCCATGTGCGATCACAATTTCGTCAACTAATGGGGCCAGAGATTTTAAAGACTCAAGGTATGGATACCCAAGTGATTGGCCATTTTTAACTATGGCAAATCCGCTCACGGGAATCTTGGCGTTCGCCTCTATTTTCATAATGAAAGAGTTTTCATCATTTACGCTCTTTATCAAGTGCTAAGTCGAGTGCTATGATTTCGCTTCTCATGATGAATTCCCAACTTAAAGAAGTCGCCTCAGTTTTTGCAAAAAATTCCGTAGAAAAAAAGGCGCAAATTTCACTTGTGGGGGATCTTGCTTTGGATCGCTTTGTGGTCGGGCATGTGGATCGAATTTCGCCCGAAGCCCCTGTGCCGGTGTTGCTTGTCGAAAAAGAGTTTGAAGAATTGGGTTGCGCTGCAAACGTGGTGAGAAACGTGGGCCAGTTTTTCCCGCTATTTCGCGCATTGTTTATGAATTGTACAGGTATCATGGGCGTCGACAGTGCGGCACTACGGTTAAAACAAAATTTAGAAAAACTGAGTCCTCATCAGTTGAAACTTGAAATTTTTAACGATCCCACTCGTCCCACTTCTGTAAAAACTCGATACATTGCCGGTTCTACTCGCTCACAACATCAGCTTTTGCGGGTGGATGTGGAATCGATACAGCCCATAAGTAAGCTATTGAGAGACCGAGTTTTCCAATCAATCGTGGGGTCCCTGAAAAGTATTCAAGTATTGGTGCTACAGGACTACGCAAAAGGATTGTTTGATAAAGAATTTTTACAAAAAATCATTGGCGCGGCAAAAAAAGAAAAAGTTTTCACTATTGTTGACCCCAATCGACGCACCGAAGCCCAGGCCTATGCCGGCGCAAGTTTGATCACTCCCAATGTCGAAGAAGCCGAAAGTTTACTGGGCCGAAGCCTCCATCGTGGCGAAAATGATGGTGAAATTGCAGAAGCTTGTATCGAACTCAAAGAAAAACTTTCCTTAGACGTTTCTATGATCACTCGGGGAAGATTTGGTTTAAGTTTTTGTGACCAGAACTCCAAAGTTTCGCACATATCTTCCATGGCTCGCGGTGTGTCGGATGTCACAGGTGCGGGGGACACTTTGGTGGCAGTTCTTGCCGTATGTATGTCTTTAGGAGCCGAGATTGATTTTGCAGCGCGTCTGGCAAACGTTGCGGCAGGTGTTGTGGTTGGAAAATCGGGAACGGCAGTCACCAACTGGGAAGAAATGATGAAGGAGCTTCAAAGCGAAGGATAGCGCCATGCGTTAGTCAAAACTCTTTCTTTAAGTCTTCGCAACAAAGTGACGAAAAATCACCAGACGATGAAATCGCGCAAAAGTTCTCCATTTTTTATCTTTGCTTTAGCATTTTTCTTGAGTGCCTGTGAGGCAAAAATGCCTCTCATAGAAAAAGTCACTAGCAATTCAAAAATTCCCGAACTCAGCACGTTGATTCGGCCCTTGGATTCTAAACTCTATACCGATCATCCGACTGCTGCGCGCGAAGCAGTAGAAAAAGTGAATGCTTCTTATTATTTTTTGATGGGCCAAACGCTCTCAAAAAACAGTCGTTCATCTCATGCATTAGCAGCCTATGATCAACTGAAAAAAATCGATGGCGAGAGTTCATTGGTTTATTTTTATCTTGCTCAGGAAATGCTGAAAAAGGGTTTGATTTCGGAAGGTGTTGCGGCAGCACGAAAGTCACTCGAACTTGATCCAAAAAATACGGAGGCAAAAATTTTCTTAGGAAATCTTTTTGCAACATCTAAAAAATACGGAGATGCCACCAAACTTTTTGAAGAAGTGTTGCAGGATGATCCCGACAATGAAGACGTCATGCTTTACATGGCACTTATCGAAACAGAACAAAAACAAAATTCCAAAGCCTTTGCGCGAATCACAAAGTTTTTGATCAATAATCCCGACTCCGCTCTGGCGTACTATTATCTTGGCCGCTTGGAGCAAGAACAAAATCATCCTGATAAAGCCATTCAGGCTTATCGTAAGGCAATTGATATTCGTCCTGGCTTTGTGCAAGCGGGAACATTTTTAGGGTATTTGTTAGAAGAAAAAGGTGAGCGAAAAGCGGCTATCGAAACTTATTCGTGGCTGGCGTCGCAAACGGATGATCCCACTTATCACAAAAAACTTGGACATCTCCTTTTAGATGACAAACAACTCACCGGTGCCTTGCGCGCTTTTGAAAATTTTGAGCGTCACGATGCTGAAGATCTGAATAACAAAGTCAAAATTGCTTTGATCCATGTCGAAAACAAAAATTTCGATCTCGCAACTCAGAAGTTTGAAGAAGTCTTAAAGAAAGCTCCTGAATCTGAGAACGTTAGGTATTACCTCGCGGCGGTGTGGGAACAGCGTGAGGATTTGAAAAAAGCGTTTGGTCACTACGACAAAATTCAAGCGACGGCCGAACTTTATCCCGAAGCCTTTCGACGCAAAGTTTTTGTGTTGGCGAAGAGCAAAGAATTCGAAAAGGGATGGAATTTGATTCAAGCAGCACTGAAAAATGTGCCCATCGAAAAAATGACCGAAGAGGAATTGTTCGAAACGGGCGCAAGGTTTTTAGAAGAGTTCGAAAACGAAAGTGATCGCCAACTGAAATTTATCGACGACGGCTTGGCCAAGAATCCTCAGAGTGAAAAATTAATGTTTCTCAAAGGCGGCGCGTTGGACAGAAGCGGACGGCGTGATGAGGCTATTGCGCAAATGTCGGAAGTTTTAAAAGTGAATCCAGCAAGTGCTCAAGCACTTAACTTCATCGGTTACTCATGGGCCGAAAAAGGTGAAAATCTAGCACAGGCTGAGTTTTACATTCGCAAAGCCTTAAAGATCAAACCCAAAGACCCCTTTATCAGTGATTCATTGGGCTGGGTTTTGTTTAAACGCGGTCAGTTTAAAGATGCCCTCCAAATTTTGGAAGAAGCCTTTGTCAACCGCCCAGATGAAGCGGTTATTGCAGATCATTTAGGAGATGTGCTTGTCAAACTGGGTCGCATTGAGGAAGCTAAGAAGTATTATGAAATCGCCATCCGATTGGGTCCCACCCGTGAAGTTAAAAAAGAAAAAGTTGAAGAAAAATTGGCCAAACTTTCTTCCCAAAAAGATTCTCAATGCGCTGCACCTTCAAAGAACAGCGCTTTGGGTACCAGCGGTGGCAATGATAATTGCGCTGAACGCTTGCCAAACGCGCCTCGAGCGCCCGCATCGCCCAATTCCCCTTAAAAAACCTTGTTCGGAAATTGTTCAACGCATTCAGTTTAGAGATCAGTTTTTTTCTGCAATGCGCGGGAAGGCTAATTTTGATGCTCCCAAGTTTGGGGCCTCGGCGGACGTTGAGTTGGCTGTTTTAGCCAGTGGATTTGCCCGATTGGAATTTATCGGCCCTTTGGGAATTCGTGTTGCTCTTTTACAAATTAACCGCGATTGGGTCTATCTTTTTGTCCCTCGGGAAAAGTCTGTGATTCGCTTTCCTACCGCCGAACTTTCCAAAGACACCATTCGCCGGGAACGATTTTTAAGTTTGTTGCCAATACCTGTTGTGCCCGAAGCATTTTTTTTGGGGCTCTTAAGTCAAGTTGGTGGATTGGAAGAAACTCTGAAGAATCCAAAAAATATTGTTGCCTGTGACATCGATCCTGAATCTCGAAGTTATGTGCTTCGAATTCCTGGAACCTCTGTTGACCCCAATGGAGGACGCTTTGTTTGGGTTGACGGAGTGGATTATTATCCTATTAAAATCGCGTACTTTGAGCGAAGCCTGCCTAAGACTTGGAATGAAAAAACCACTCGGCCATCTTTCCAAATCGACTACTCAAATTTTAGTGGCCTCGGAACTTCAACTCTTCCCCGGCATTTTCAGTTGATGGTCCAAAACGAAAAGGTTTTGGATTTTGAATGGGATTCCGCGGAACTTTGGGAAAATCCAGATATGACTGTCTTCGATTGGCGACCCAGCGCATCAATGACTGTAAGGGATTATTAAGCGAATCGACTTTGACAAGCTGCCCTAGGATAGGGTTTTCATTGGCATCTATGATTAATATGCAGAATTCAAAACTTGTTGTTTCGTCATTTCTTTTAAGCGCTGTATTAGCTCTAAGTTCTTGCACTGGAAAAGGAGGTGGGAGCGCAGTTTCGACGACTGACAGCACACTTCGATTGTCCCTCGCGCAAGACGCAAAAACCATGGACCCTCAAATGGTTGAAGACCTTTATTCGGCGATTACGAGCAGCATGGTTTATGAAGGACTTTTGGAATATCACTATTTAAAACGCCCACACGAATTGCAACCTTTGCTTGCCGAGGCAATGCCTGAAATCTCGAGCGATGGAAAAACTTACACCTTTAAAACTCGTAAAGGTGTGCTTTTTCAAGATCATCCAGCGTTTGAAGGCGGCAAAGGTCGCGAACTCAAAGCAAAAGATTTTGTATATTCTTTTCTTCGCTTAGCAGATCCCAAATTAAATAGCGGTGGTTTTTGGATTTTCGATGGTCAAATTGAAGGTCTCAATGAATGGAGAGAAAAGCAAAAGTCAGCCGAAGTCACAAACTATGATGTGCCTCCGTCGGGATTTAAAGCACTTGATGATTACACTCTTCAAATCAAGTTAAAACACAAATACCCTCAACTTCTATTTGTACTGGCGATGCCTCAAACTTTTGCGGTCCCTCGTGAAGTCGTCGAAAAATTGGGCAAAGATTTTGTCAACGCTCCAGTTGGAACAGGTCCTTACAAACTCAGTAGCTGGCAGCGCAATTCGAGAATTGTGTTCGAAAAAAATGTCGCGTTCCGAGGGCAGGAATATCCCGTCGAAGGCGAAAGCCAAGACACGACTGAAGGACTTTTAGCAGACGCAAAAAAAGCTATCCCATTTGCCGACAAAGTTGAATATCACGTCTTCATCGAAGACCAACCTTTGTGGTTGTCATTCAAAGCTGCAAACATTGATTACAGTGGCATTCCTAAAGACAATTACAAAGAAGCAATCAATCCTGAAACAAAAGATATTGCCGATGCGTTTAAGTCGCAGTTTCCAGGCGTGGTTTTGCGCAAAACTCCCGAGCCAGATGTCTCATACATCGCTTTCAACATGGAAGACCCCGTCATTAAAAAAGGTGGCAAAAATCTTCGCAAGGCAATTGCTCTTGCGATTGATAAACGCAAAGGAATTGAACTTTTCACCAATGGCCGAGCCATTTTGGCTCACACTCCCGTTCCTCCTGGATTAGCGGGATTTGATGAGAATTTTAAAAATCCTTACAGTGAGTTCAATATAGAAGAAGCGAAAAAACTTTTAGCAAAAGCCGGATTTGAAAAAGGGTTAGAGCTTAACTATGAAGCAGTCACTGGCGCAACTTCTCGCCAACAAGCCGAGAAGCTACAAGGCGAATTGGCGGCGATTGGAATCACCCTCAAAATTAATTCCAATCAGTTTTCCGAAATGACCGAAAAAATCAACAAAAAATCAGCTCAAATGTGGGGTATCGCTTGGATTGCCGACTATCCAGATGCCGAAAATTTCTTACAACTCCTTTATTCAAAAAATGCCTCGCCTGGTCCTAACGGCGCAAACTTTTCAAACAAAGAATACGACGGACTTTATGAAAAAGTTAAAGGCATGGTCGATAGTCCCGAGCGTCGTAAAATGATTTCGCGAATGTTTGAAATCTTTACGGAAGAACTCCCTTGGGTAGTTGAGCGCCATCGCGTGGCTTATTCCCTTCAATCCCCTTGGTTGAAAAACTACAAGCCAGGATACATGGGATCGTCGATCGCTAAATTTTTACGAGTCGATCCCGCAGAACGCGCGCAAGGTTATAAGAAAAAATAAAGGAGTGTCTTTCACGTGACATCTTTTATTTTAAGGCGACTCTTACTTGGGATCCCAACCCTACTCAGCACAACATTGATTTTGTTTTTACTTTTCAATGTTTTGCCAGGGCAGGATCCCGCAGTTTTGATGGCAGGAAAACACGCCACGCCCGAAACCATAGCATCGATTCAAAAAGAGTACGGTTTAGATAAAAGTTTGCCAATGCAATATGTTGCCTTGCTAAAGCAAGTTGTGACTTTTGATTTTGGTCGGAGTTTTAAAAGTAAGGAAAAAATTTCAGAAATTTTAATGCGCGGTGCCCCCGTAAGTTTTTGGCTAACAGCGCCTCCATTTTTTTTAACGACAATCTTTGCAGTGCTCGTAGCATTTGTCTTGGCTATATTTCGTGGGACTTGGGTTGATAAATCCATAGTTTCATTTTGTGTGGGCGCACAAAGTGTCAGCATCATCGTTTACATTTTAGCGATGCAGTATTTTTTAGCTTATTATCCGAAGGTTCAATGGGGAAAACAGTACTTTCCAATTTCGGGTTATGAACCCGGCTGGGTGGAGCGGTGGCATTATCTCGCATTGCCTTGGATTATTTTACTCGCGATTTCGATTGCTCCCGAAATTCGATATTATCGAACAGTTGTGCTCGATGAACTTTATCAAGACTACGTTCGCACTGGTCGAGCCAAAGGGCTTGGCACTCGCATGATCATGTTAAAGCATGTTTTAAAAAATGCGATGATTCCTATAATTACAAATACAGTTCTTGCGATTCCATTTTTGCTACTTGGAACATTTGCGATTGAAAGTTTTTTTAGTATTCCGGGGATTGGTGATATTTCCGTGCAGGCCATTGTCAATAATGATCGACCCATGTTGATCGCTGTGACAGTTTTTGGAACTGTAGCTTTTATCATTTTTAATATTATCAGTGATGTGATGTACGCGTTAGTGGATCCGCGGGTGCAGCTGAAATGAACTTTTTGGCAAAATCAATTAAAGGCAATTCTCTTTGGGCCGAAGCAACTCGTCGCTTGCTTCGAGATCCCGTAGCTTTAGCTTCAGTAGTGGTTATTTTACTCTACGGTGTGATTTCGATTTTAGTGGCGATGGGGCTCTTTGTTGGTGATTGGAAAAGCGAAATCGGTACATCGCGACTTGAGCCCGATTTTAGCAAAGGATGGCAATACTGGTTGGGGCTAGATCTTTTTGGAAGATCGATTTCAGCCAAAGCACTTGCGGGTGTGCAGACCGCAATTCAAGTGGGTGTGGGAAGTTCGGTAATTTCGGTTGGCATTGGAGTTTTTCTAGGCGCAATCGCGGGTTACTTTGGTGGCTGGATTGATGACTTGATCAGTTGGTTTTACACAGTGCTCTCCAACATCCCCGAGATTTTTTTGCTTGTGGCCATTGCCTTTGCGTTGGGCAAAGGAATCAATACTATGATTTTTGCCCTGGGTGTAACCAGCTGGGTGGGAATGGCCAGAATTGTTAGGGCCGAGTTTTTCCGCCACAAAAATCGAGATTATGTTGCTGCTGCTGCTGCTTTAGGGGCGGGAAATGCGCGCCGAATTTGGCTGCATATTTTTCCTAATGTTCTTCACCTTGTGATTGTGGGATTTAGCTTACGTTTTGTTACTGCGATTAAGAGTGAAGTGATTCTCACTTACTTGGGGCTTGGTGCCGAAACCGGCACGGCAAGCTGGGGAATTATGATAGACGACGCCAAAGGAGAATTGATGCAAGGCCTTTGGGGAAGTTTGACAGGCGCCACTGTGGGGATGTTTTTTATTGTACTTGCGGTATCCTTGTTTGCAGATGCCTTGCGTGATGCTTTTGACCCAAAATTAAAAACTTAAGTTTTGAGACTTTAACTTTAGGAGCGACTTGAAAATGGCTGATTTACTCACAATCAATAATCTTTGTGTGGAATTTAAAACCAGCGAAGGTGTCACTAAAGCTGTTGATAATGTCTCCTTTAATCTTGAAGAAGGTAAAACTTTAGGAATCGTTGGCGAGTCAGGTTCAGGAAAGTCTGTAACCTCTCTTGCAGTGATGCGCTTGATTCCCAACCCTCCGGGGCAAATTACGGGTGGCCAGATTTTGTTTCAAGGCCAAGACTTAAGTCTATTGTCGGAGCACCAAATGCGAAAAATTCGTGGAAATAAAATTTCCATGATTTTTCAAGAACCCATGACAAGTCTTAATCCTGTTTTCACCGTGGGATTTCAGATCAGCGAAGCGCTGATTTTGCACCAAGGGATGAACAAAAAACAAGCTCTCGATAAAACACTAGAACTTATGGACCAAGTGGGCATTCCCAACCCTCGCGCACGAGTGAATGCCTATCCCCATGAGATGTCAGGCGGACAAAAGCAACGCGTGATGATTGCCATGGCGATTGCTTGCTCACCAAAACTTTTGATTGCCGACGAACCCACCACCGCCTTGGACGTGACCATTCAAAAGCAAGTTCTTGAACTTTTACAAAAACTTCAAGAGACCTACAAAATGTCTATGCTTTTCATCACTCACGATTTGGGCGTGATTGCAGACATCGCAGATGATGTGGTGGTTATGTATCGTGGAAAGATTGTCGAAAAGGCCCCCACCGAAAAATTATTTACCAATGCTTCTCATCCATACACCAAAGGGCTGTTGGCGTGCCGCCCCTCCTTGATCCATCATCCTAAGCGTCTAGCAACTGTGAGCGATTTTATGAATGAAGATGGAACTGAGCGCCCCGTGGATCACGCCAAATTGAAAGAAGCAAAAATTCACCGAAATACGACTGATGCAAATCCCGTTTTACTTGAACTCAAAAACGTAAAAAAATATTTCCCCATTCGTGGCGGAATTTTTGGCGGAGTAAAATCTTGGATCAAGGCTGTTGACGATGTGAGTTTTGAAGTGCGTCGCGGACGCACAGTAGGCCTCGTTGGCGAATCTGGCTGTGGAAAAACAACTTTGGGTCGCACCATTTTGCGCTTGATCGAACCTACCGAAGGACAAATTATTTACAACGGAGTCGACGTCACTAAACTTTCTCGCGAAGAAATGCGCGCAATGCGCCGCAAAATGCAAATTATTTTTCAAGATCCTTATGCCTCGCTGAACCCCCGCATGACAGTGGGTTCGGCGATCATGGAACCTATGGTGATTCACGAAATTGGTGCCAACGCAGCTGAGCGCCAAGAAATGGCGGCGGACTTGATGAGAAGAGTGGGATTGGATCCCAAATTCTTATCGCGTTATCCTCATGAGTTTTCGGGTGGGCAACGCCAACGTATTTGCATTGCGCGCGCATTGGCGGTGAAGCCTGAATTTATTATTTGTGATGAATCAGTTTCGGCGTTGGATGTTTCTATCCAAGCTCAAATTTTAAATCTGCTTTTGGATCTTCAAGATGAATTTAAATTGACCTACATCTTTATTTCACACGATCTGGCCGTGGTGAAATTTATATCCGATGAAGTTGTCGTGATGAATAATGGGCAACTGGTAGAAATGAAGGACGCAGTTTCGATTTACGAGCGTCCCGAGCAAGAGTACACCAAGAAGTTACTGAGCTCTATTCCCAAGGGAATGCCTAAAACTTTGCTTGCGCAGAAGTGAAATGAAAAATGCCCCAGAGTTTTTTGAACTCTGGGGCATTTTTAGATTTATAAACTTAAGTTATCGTTGAACAGACATTGCTTTATAAAAGAAGCAGCCTTTCGTGCTCACAGGTTTTCCAGTCACGCTTTTGATACCGTGAATGGCTCGACGAAGAACAACTTCACCACTGTCTAGTTTTTCAAATTGATAGTCAGCAGTGTGAATATTGCCATCAGGTCCACGAAGCTTTGCTTGATAGTTGATATCAAATTCATTTTCGTTGATTTTTGTCGCTACGGAGGAAGGCAATCCACGAGCGCGGTCTTCCCAAATCATGATTTCATTTCCGTAAACTTCTTGCCCAATTTTTGGGTCACGAGAAGCATCGCTATTCAAAGTTGAGACTTTTACAGAACAAAGTTTGTTCATGACATCAAAACCTTTAAACAAAACAGGTTTTGCATTAGCTTGGGACACTAATAAAAGACCTAGGGCTAAATTTAATTTTGAAAACGCATTCATTTAAAATTCCTCCGTTAGAATGGGTGACATTGAAACTCAAGGGGAAGGGAATGCAAGACTTAGCCCAGGGAGTCTAGTGGGCTCAAATAGTGAGCAATCAATGACTTAGAGTCAGAACACTCTGTTTAAAGAATGTTCTGACGTTGGCAAAAAATGTCACTAGGGTTTCCCTGCATATTCAACAATGTTTCCCGCGGGGTCTAAAATTTGAAATCCTGCAAAAGTGGGGGCGTACTCGACGTAGTCGCGATGAAAAGGGACTTCAATTTTTTTCAAGGCAGCAGCTGCTTCTTTGATAGAGGGAGCATTGAGGCAAATGCAGGAGGATCCCATGGGATTTTCCGAAGTGTTCTCGGTCTCTGGGCGAGGGGTTTTTTTACGGCCACCCTCTAAATACAAAAACGAACCTTCCGCTTCGCTACCCACTTTAAACAATGCACCGGGTGTCATGTCGCGAACTTTTTCGAAGCCCAAAATTTCGGTGTAAAATTTGACAGACTTTTCCATTTCATCAACGTAAATACAAGTGAGATTATATCCTGTGGTGTCGACAATTCCCTTACCACGCTTTCGCTGGAAAAGATGCCAATTGACACCCATTGGGTCGCGCATCATGTAACAATTTGGAAGTGTGGTTTGGAGACATTCAAATCCCAGCGTTGTGAGTTTTGCTTTTGCTTCTTCCGAATTCTCAACGAGAAATTCAAAAAATGCCTCTGGCACTTTTGTAGAGCCCGCTTCTGCTTGGTCCAACCAAAAATTCATATTTTGCGACTTCAAGTGAATGCCCTCTTTGCCTTCACTTTGAAATTTCATGTCGAAAGCTTTTTCATAAAGTTCTCGAGCGGCTTTTGGATTTGTTAAATTTAATGCGATGTTATTGCTATAACTAAACATATAGTTTTCCTTTTTAAGGTTTAAAGATTTTCTAAAACTCGGCCAAGTTCTCATAGAGACTCACAAGATTGTTGTCAGGATCTCTTAAGTCAATTGAAATTCCTCCTGGGTGGACTTCGTGGATTTCGCCTAATACACCATTTTTTTCGCTCAACGTTTGCGCAATATTCTTAAGTCCTCGAACTTTCATCACCAAAATTCCTCGATCTTGGGTAGGGGCTTTGGCATCACGAGTTTGATGGAGGCAAAGCGAATTGCCACCTGCTATTTCAAGTTCAGCCCAGGTGGGGGTGATTTCTTTGATTTTTAAACTCAACGAAGACTCATAAAATTTGGCAGATTTTTCGACGTCTTTTACGTAGTAAATAGTGCCATAAGATTTGAGATTTTCTTTTATCGTTTGTGAGTTTAGGACTTCATTGTGACGATCGGATTTCCCATCGCGTAAGTCCACTTGATGTTCTGCAAAGGCCTTGAGGTTTTGGAGGTAAGCCATCCAACCTTGTGAGCATTCTAAGTGCCAGCTCACCTTCGCTCGCTCAGTTGTTGGAATGCGTGATTGGGTGAGGTTTACACGGATGTAACCTGATGGCATTTTGTGAAAGGTGACATTCACTTCAACAGGAATGTCGCTCACCGGCACTGGCGTGCCAAAGCTAAACTGAAATTGTTTATTTTCAACTAAGGTTAAAATTGTGCCATGCTGATCCGTGCCACACGGCCATTCAAATTTGTAAGCGTCACCTGTTTTGCAAGTCGGAGTCGGATTTTTGGGATTCCACTCACAGCGGCTCACAAACCATTGGGTGATCTTTTGGGAATCCACAAAAGATTGAAAGACTTTTTCGATGTTCGAATTTATAAAAACACTCTGAGTAAAATAGCTCCAGTCATATCCCCAATTGTGTGAGACCCGAATGGATTCAAGGTAACCTTGTAGGGCATCAAGCGCCATATTCCATCCGCTTTCGCAGCCGCTAGACAAATCTTCACCGACACTTTGAGTGATGATAAGTTCGGTGTTCAGGCCGTCTTTTTTGGTTTCCATTTTTAAGATTGAAGGTTTTTTGGTTTTTCCCTCATTCGCGGGATGCGAAGTCTCCCATGAAAAGGTGCAAAGGATGAATTCATTGTTTTTAATTTCTTCAATCACTCCCGAGGCATTGTGAAATTCTCCATCCACTTCTCGCGACCATTTGATTTCGCCACCTTTAAAGGGATTGATTTCTGAATTTTTCCCGAACCATTTGATCAGAGCGGGGGTTTCGCTGAGTGCTCGGAAAACTGTATCAGGTGAAAAGCGAAGTTGACGTTTGATGATGATATTTTCCACTTTAGTTTGCCTTTCGTTGAAGTTGAAATTCCATGTTTTGAACCATGCCACTTGGTTGTTTCCATGCCCAAAATTCTTTCACAGAACCGTCTTTTTGGAGAAGGTAGTCGACATCAGAGATATGTCCTTGGTTTGGTAGTAGATTTCCAACTGAAACGAGTGCAAAGTCGAGATATGTGCCGGCTTCTAGTTCTTTAACTTCCTTGAGCTCAAATTTTGGCTGATTTCCAGCCATGCAATAGTGAGTGAGGATAAGCTTGCCAAGATCCATGTGAATGATGTTCAGCATGCCTGAAAAACTTTCCGTGATAATGGTGTCTCCAGAATCCATTTTAATAATTGCTTCACTTGTAAGGTCGTTGACTTCAACCCAAGTTCCGCTGAGTGAGCTTAAAATTTTAAATGCCCGCTCTTGGAAGCTCGATTCAGCTCTCGATGAAACGTTGAAGAGGCAGCCCGCCAAGACGAATGCGTGAAGAGGCTTGATTGGAAAAGGTATATTTATTTTTTGAGGTTTCATTTTGTTCTGCTCTCTGTTTTTATTGTTTGAGGTTACAAATACGCCAAGTTTTTAATTCATAATTTGAGATTCGATTTTTAATAAGTGGGTCGTTTTCCACAGACTCTTTTACAAGATCGAAATTGTTTGAATTGTAGAGACTGATTCCGCCATCTGGTTCCCCAAGGGCGTTCAAAGTTGGGCCAGCACTTTCAATGAGTTTTGAATTCAGTTTTTCAGCAATGTAAATCATGTGAGTTTCAATGCTTTGACTTAGATCCGTCCATCGAGGCCCGGGTCTATACACGGCAATGGTTTTGTTCTCACAGTCAAAATCCGGCAGGGTGACCTCCCCAGCCATAGCAATTTGGGTTAAGCCCAAAAGTGTTGTTCTCAAAATTGGCTTTAGGTGTTTTGTGTAATTCATTTTGCGTCTCCTTCTAGTTTAAGATTGAAAAACTATTTGCCCAATTTCTGGCAGCGAGTTAAAATTAAAGTAAATTAAATCAATACTTTACACTCACTCACAAAGTGAGTGAGTGGTCACGTTGTGAGTGCTCACATTTATAATGCATGGCGTCATAAATCGTGCTATCTTCCATGCCCAGCTATGGAATCTGTCGATTTTGTTCACCAAGAAAAAGGAAAACTGAGAATTTTAAGCTACACCGACTATCGTGCATTTTTGCGTGATTTTATTGCTTCGAAAAAAAAATCAAATCCAAGATGGAGCTTTGCCGTTTGGTCAAAGCAGCTAGGAATTAAAAGTTCCTCAACTCTTGTTATGATCTTAAAAGGGCAAAGAAATCCCGGTCGAGCACTTGTTTCAGATCTTGCAAAGTATTTTCGCTTCAACAAAAATGAAGAAAGATATTTTGAGGATCTTGTAACCCTATCTAAAACTCGGGGTGACGTTGAAAACAGTTTGGAGATAATAAAAAAGCTTAACTCCCGGAATCCCGATAAAGGATTTACGATTTTGGGGCAAGACACTTTTCTAGCTTTGTCTCAATGGCAACATTTTGCCATTGTTGAAATGATTAGGTCTCCTGAATTTTTGGAAGATCACGATTGGATTTCTTCAAAGCTCCTATATTCAATATCTTCACAAAAAGTGCGTGAAGCTATCTCTACCTTACTCCGTTTGAAAATCGTTCTTCGAAATGGAGCTGGCAAACTCGAAGTCACATCCCATCATTTGGACACTGCGACTGATGTCGCGGATGTGGGTCTTAAAATGCATCATGCTCAGCATTTAGATAACGCCAAACGTGCACTTAACGAAGTTCATCCAAAAGAGCGCGAAATTTCTGGTGGATGTCTTTTGGTAAACATGGATGATTTGAGTAAAATTAAAGAATCCATTCGAAACTTTCAAATGCAAATGTGTCACGATTACGAAAAAGTCTCCGGAAACAGCGTCTATCAGTTGGAAGTTGCTTTTTTTCCGCTGTCAAAAGACTTAAGGAGCACACAATGATTAAGAAGCTCCAATTGCTACTTTTTGCTGGCGGAATCTCATTTTCGAGTTTTATTAACCATGCTTTTGCTAATCAAAACCTCATGAATGATCCCATTCGATATGGGCATTCCAAAGTAGTCGATATGAAATCTGTTCACCATTCGGACGATGTTGTCGATGATGACGGGAGTGCTTGGTTTTTAGGGGAAGGCGAGATTCGCTACTGTTTTAAACATAATTTCAATCCCGGACCCGTTGAGAGTTGGGCCTTAGGGGGAAAAACATATTCCTATAATTCCATCGATTTTTTTAGAGAGTCGGTTCGTGAGGCAGTGAAAAAATGGGATGATTATTTGATTTCTCTTTTCCATAGTGAGGGAAAAAACTTTAATGTCCAAGCTCCTTACGAGTTAAAAGCAGATGAGCCCGTGGTTAATACCAAATTCTTAAAGTGGATCGCCTTGGATGAATGTGATGGTTCGGAGAATCTTAGCATCTATCTAGGCGTAGATTCTCCAGAAACGGAAGAAGTTAGAAAAAGGTATTTAGATCCTTTGGCCTTTGCACATCGAACTTCCTATAATGATGAAACTGGAGAGGGCAAGGGCTTTATCTGGATTAAAAAGATTGAATTTTTAAAATATATTTCAAATAGAAATTACGACACCAAGACCTTTTATCCAGCAGTGATGTCATTTGCTAACAATGAGTTTTTGAAAATTATGGTTCATGAGTTGGGTCATGTTTTTGGATTTTCACACAGTGAAAAGACGATAATGTCCCAGGACTATTCCACTGAAATATTGAAAAATTTAACTCCACTACCCCCCGTATTTTCGCAATGGAGTTATAAAACTGTTGTGGGATATGATTGGATGCCCTTCCGAGGCCGCGCTGATCTTATACATGACCCTGCCAAATGGATTGCAGAGCTCGGCTTGAGGCAAGACGGATATAGAGAAGAAATGGATTTTGAAGTATTCAAAAAAATTATACCGAGTCGTAGAATTCGAACTTTTCACAAAGATATTGGAGTCACGCTTTTTGAGATGAGTAACGTTTCTTTATTAGTAAGTCGTGACGAAACTGCCAACGGAACGAGCAATACGAATGCATTGAGAGTAGGGCTTCATATTGACGGATGTGAGACATACAATCTAAATGCTCCTTTTTCGATTGATAAGACCTGCACCTATTGGGGAATTTATAAGTTTTCGGAACCTCGGTTGATATTAAAAAGTAGAAAGCAACTTATGGTTCGCAACTACAAAGGAAAAACATATTATATTCCAGACTACGGAAGCGAAAGACGTGGGAGCTTTACTCTTGATGGTCAGTACAACATTGAGTTGATGAAGCTTTTTAAAAACAAGGATCGAGCGAAGAGCTACTCTGTTGTGATGTACAACAATATGGACTGGCGTCAGCTAAAAATGAGTATACAAATTGATAACTACTTATATGATTTTGGAAATTGAAGGTGGTATTATGAAAAAAATTTTAATTGTGTTTTTTTTCGCCCACTTGCAGGCTCATGCAGCAAGTTTTGCTGGGAATGGTACGGATTTACTAAGTTCGGACGCAACGAATCCCTGGTTTTTAGAGTCAGGTCGAGAGATCTCTTGGTGTGTCAGGTCAAACGACAAACAGAGCGTAAATATTATTGGTGTCTCTCTTCAAAATACCTTTAAAATATGGAGTGAATACATCTTAAAGAAAAAAGTTAAAGATATTTTTAAGATCGAGATTCCGTCAATAGTTCTTTCGGAGCATCCGGAGTGCGCCGAGGATACTGATTTAAATATATTTGTCGGTGGGAATTCTGATGTCGCAAATTCGTATATGCCATTTTATCCGAATGCTGAATCATTTTCTCGGCGAAACTCGTTTAAAGAAAAATGGGGTCGAGGTTTTATATGGCTGTCTGAGAATTCCACAAAAAATTATTCACTCCTTCAATCCCAAATGCTTCATCAAGTAGGGCACGTTTTTGGCAATGGACATGTTCATGGCACGATTATGGAGGAGCAATATGCCAATTTAGAAGCTCCCAAATTGTCAATCGATCAAGGTCGAGAACTGCTAAGGTGTTTTGAGTGCGGGATTTCAATTGTGGGAACTAGCGAAGGACAACCGGCCGAATTGGAGACGAGAGCAAACGGCAACCTTCGAGGTCTTTCGCTAAAAATTGGTAATCGAGTAAAAAACTTTTTTTTAGGGAAACTCATCACGCAAAATAATGATGGGTCAGACATTGTGTTTGGAAAAATGCTGCCAGCTCAAAATCAAGTATTTTCGCTCAGCTCAGATGAGGGTGTATTTGTGCTCGAAATTGGAATGGAAAAATATATGAGTCTAATTTCTCTCGACAACTCAAATTATAAAATCATCTTTGAATCAGCCGAATAGAAAAATTTACTAATGGGCATGCCTCAAAAACAAGTTTTATCAATCCAACCCAGCGACAGGAACTGAATCGGTAAATCTGTCCAAACCAATTTTAGCCATGATCACTTCATCACGTCGTTGTTGGATGAACTGATTGATGACCGCTTGTTTGGCGAGTGACATGGGTAGAAATCGCAAACCCGTGTGCATTTCTTTTTCTTTGGTCTCGGGAACTTCGACTTCGGTGCTCCAAATGACTTCCGCTTGCACGGCAAAAAGTTCAGAGGTGTGAGGCAATGGAATTTCAATTTTCAAAACCGTTTTAGCTTTGATTGCTTCGGGAGTTCGTAATCCCAAACCGCCCTTTGATAAATTCATCAAATGCGATTGATAAACTAGGGGACCTTTGAGAAAGCGATAGCGAACAATGATATTAAAATCTACGCGTTCTTTGCGCATTGTGTGAGATTTAATCAGTCCTTGGCCACCATTAAGGGCGAAAAATTTTTCGGGATCAAATTCTTCGTCTTCAGCAGAGGTTTCTTCGGTCTCGGCAAGAGCCGCAGACATTGCTGCCTCAGCCTTAGCGCGTTTTTTATCGACAACTTTTTCGACAACGACTTCTTCTTTAATTTTGGAAGGACCTTTATTTTTGAAATCCTTTGTTGGAGATTCCTTCACGGAACTAGCGCCTTTTACCGTCAGATTTTTGGCGGGAGTTTTTGCTGCTCCGCTTTTTTGCGCAACTGCGCTGGCACTTTTAGCGGCAACGGCCTTCTTTGGCTCGATTTTAGCCTTCGAAACTGCCTTTAAAATTGGCTTTTTGACCGCAGCAGTTGCTTTGCTCGGAGCTTTTTTTGTGACTTGTGTTTTTTTTGCTTTGGTTTTTCCAGCCATGAAGATAAAAATCCCCTTAATAGTCGTTCAACTCGAACGAGCAGAAAGTGCCCAATTCAATATGGATTTCCTCAATTTAACGCAATTTGTCAACTCCTTTTCGCAACTCTTTAAAATAGGAGCCCAATTTCAAAACATAAAAGGCTTTGCTTTGGAGGGAAGGTGGTTCTTACAGCTCGAATTTTTTCCCGATCCTAAGGTTTTCGTGTTGGGCTTAAATTCTATTAATTCTAGTAATATAGACCTTCAGTTCGAAAAATTGAAAGGGCTGCATCCCGACTCTCATCCGCTGATTTTGTATCTCCGAGCACATTTGATAAATCAAAGAGTCGGCAAAGTGGAAGTCCTCCCTAAAGACGAAATGAAATTGTGTTTTTTGCCTTCGAATTCTACTTGGACGATGCAATTTGAAGATGATGGAAGACTGACTAGCGTCATAGAGATTCCAGATCGCAAAACATATCGCACCGAAATCAAATTGAGAAAATTTTTAAAAACTCCTGAACAGCAGTTGCAGACATCGAAGAGTACGGAGCAGCCAGCGCTTGACGCAGATCAACAATCACATCAACTCAAAGCTGAAAAACGGAAAAATAAATTGCTGCTCGCCGTGGAAGGCGACATGGCTCGTGCAGAAACATGGCTTTTGACTTTTGAAGGGGTAATGAAAATTCTGACTCAAAATCCAGCGGCCTGGGGAACAGCCGCTGAATTCCCTCAGGAAACTCTGAATTTTATTCTAGCTGCTTCCTCGAAAGGGGATTTGCCCCCATTTGATCCTCAATACCTCGGAAATGCCAATGACAAGCTTTTTAGTTTGCTCCGAAAAATGAAACGACGAAAAGAGGGAGCTGCAAAAAGACTCGCCGAAATCAGCAGAAAGTATACGTGGGATGAAAAGCAAGCTCACGCTTCAGAAAACGAGTCGCACCAGGCGCAAGCAAAAAAATCTTACACTAACAAGCAAAAGGGACATTCTGCCCGACCGGGAAGACGCGTAGAGTTGCTGGAAGGTGTGGTCGCTTGGGTGGGCCAATCGGCCAGCGAGAACTCTGAACTTTATCGTTTTGCCAAAAGCCGAGACCTTTGGTTTCACGTGAGGGGCCACAGCGGCGGACATGTTTGGATTCCAAGGGGCCAAAGTGGTTTTGGAGCCAAAGACCTTGCCCCGGAATCCTTGATTATCGATGGGGCTAAGCTTGCCGTTTATAATTCAAAGCTTAGAACGAGTAGTCGGGAAGGTGAGGTTGACTATTGCGAAAGGCGGTTTTTGAAAAAAACTAAAGGAGCGGGTGAAGGAATGATCAGTATTTTACGGTCAGAAACAAGATTCGTCAGACTTGACGAGGAATTTGAAAAGCGGCTCAAGGGCAAGTAAGTTGCACTCATCGTTATGAAGCAAACTCCTCACTCAACTTTTTTTCGAGTCAGTGAACATACACTGCAGGTATTAGAGTGGGGCGAAATTCAAAAGTTACTTGCGAGTTTTTGCAAGAGTCCGCAGGGTGCCGGATTTTGTTCAGTGCTGAGGCCCGGAATCTTATCTAAAAGTGAAGCTGAAAATTTAGCAAAAGCCGCTTTTGAATGGAGGGAGTTAAGTTCTGAACTAGGTTTAAGTCTTCCACTTAGCGATGTTCCTTCACTGGGAAATATGTTGAAGCGAATATCGCGGCTTGGTGGAATTTCGGTGGATGAGTTTGCCAGTCTTGTAAAATTTCAACGATGCGTTCAAGGGTTGGATCAATTTTTAAAAAGATTCTCGGCAAAAAAAGTGCAGTTTGCTGCCTGCTTGAGCGGTATCGAAAATCTTGACAGCTGGGCAAGAAAACATTTTCAGCTTTTGGATAATCAAGGTGGTATTGCAGATTCTGCTTCGCAAGACTTGCGTGCCTTACGAGAATACGTGAAAGACTTGCACGAACAAATCAGGCGAAAACTTGATGATTACCTTCACAATCCCAAGCTTCAAGAACTCATGCAGGATTTTTACGTAACGGTTCGAGACGGTCGATATGTTTTACCCATAAAAGTGAGTTTTAAAAACAAAGTACCAGGCATCGTGCATGATGTTTCGAACACTGAGCAAACAGTTTTTATTGAACCCCAAGAAATTGTTGAGTGGAACAATCAGCTCAAAGTTGCCGAGAAAGAAATTGAAAAAGAAATTGAAAGAATATTATCTGAAGTCGTCGCAGCTACCCAGCCGCATGTAGGCGCGTTCGAGCGAAATGAACATTTGGTGGCGAAGGCAGATTTTTTGTCGGCGAATGCAAAGCTGAGCGAAAGTTTTTCTCTTTCGTATTCTGTTCCTAAGTTTAACTCGCAGGAATTAAATGTTAAAGATCTGCTGCATCCGCTACTCATTCAAAATAAAAAAGTCGTGGCCAATTCGTTTCAGTTTTCGCAGGCCTTAATATTGAGCGGACCTAACACGGGTGGGAAAACTGTTTTATTAAAAGCCTTGGGTCTTGCTTTGCTCATGGCAGAGTGTGGTTGCTTGGTTCCCGCTCGTGATTTTCAAATTCCCAATTCTCTTACAGGGCTTCGAGCCAATATCGGCGACGAGCAATCACTTCATTTAAATTTATCGACTTTCAGTGGGCACTTACTTTTTATCAGAGAAATCTTAGACCAAACTCACCAAGGAGATTTGGTGTTGATTGATGAAATCTGCACGGGGACCTCGCCTGAAGAGGGACAACCTTTAGCACAATCGATTATTGAGGCATTGCTGGACAAAGACGTAAAACTTTTTGTCACCACTCATTACGGCGGATTGAAACAGTTTGCATTAATTGACGAACGTTGTCGGATTGCTGCGATGAGTTTTGATCGCAAATCTCAAAGCCCCACTTATCAAATGGAAATGGATATTCCCGGTGAATCCAGTGCTTTTGATGTGGCAGCCCAGCTGGGACTTGGTGTTAAGGTCATTGATCGCGCTCGTGCCTTAAAAGGTGAAGTGTCTGTGGACTTAAACCGTGCGATTGAAAAACTAGAGACTGCTCGTAAATCGTATGCCGAACGTCAGTTAGAGTTAGAACGCGAAATTGAACGTGCAAAGAATCGCGAAAACACTGCGCAAGAAAAAATCATGGAGCTCGATCGTAGATTGCGCGAAGGCATGCAAAGTGAAGCCAGAGAAGCGTTGAAAAAATTTAACCTGCTTCGAGAAGAATTGTCGCAGGCCGTGAAAAGTGTTGATCGTGCTGATGCTGCAAACAAAGGCCAAGAAGTTTTTCAAAAAATATCTGACGCACAAGAACAAGTTCGGGCGGCTATTGAAGGGCAGGGGATCTTTGATCCCACTTCGCGAAAGGCTTTGGAAAAAGATTTAATCGTTGGAACTGTGGTCGAACTCGAATCTTTTGGACTGGGTATAGTCAAAGAAACTCCACGAGAATTTCGAGGAGAAAAAACCTTGGTCAAAGTGCAAATCGGAGATCTCGAAACTTCGGCACATTTTGCTAAATTAAGAATCCCATCCCACAATCGAGTGGAGCAGTTTAAGGCGCAGAAATCACAAATCACTGCGGCAAAAGAACGTAGGAACCAAGATCGTGGTCAAACTCAACGCGCTCAAAGTTCAGGATCTAGAATTTGTGACATTCGTGGAAAAACCGTGGACGAGGGTTTACGCAAGGTCGAAAGCTCGCTCAATGAATTAGCTTTTAATGATTCAGCCGTGGTAACCGTAATTCATGGGCATGGCAGTGATCGTTTAAAAGATGCCTTAAGAACTTATATCGAAAAAGAACGACCCGAACTTCGCTTCCGATCGGGCTCATGGCCGGGTGAGGGTGGAGACGGGGTCACTGTGATTGAACGGTCAAATGTGTAATTCTGCATGCGACGATCTTAGAGAGGAAAATTTATGGATAGAAATTTAGCAATGGAATTTGTGAGAGTGACTGAAGCTGCGGCAGTTGCATCGGCTCGGCTTATGGGACGAGGAGATCGGCACGCTGCTGATCAAGAAGCAGTTAATGCAATGAGAAAATCTCTTGAAGGCATTGATGTCAATGGGACAGTGGTCATCGGCGAGGGTGAGCGAGACGAAGCGCCGATGCTTTACATTGGAGAAAGATTTGGGAAAGGTCGCTCGGACGCCCCAAAAATCGATGTTGCCTTGGACCCTCTCGAGGGAACAAACCTGTGTGCTCTTGGGCATTATGATGCAATTTCAGTCATTGCAATAGCAGAAGATGGATGCTTCCTGCATGCGCCTGATACTTACATGGATAAAGTTGCAGTAGGTCCCGAGTGTGTGGGCAAAATTAATTTTTCTATGAGCACGGAAGAAAAAATTCGAACTGTTGCAAAATATCGAAAAAAAGAAGTCGCGGAAGTGACCGTTGTGATATTGGATCGTGATCGTCACAAAGATCTCGTTGCAGAAGTAAGGCGTTTAGGTTGTCGCATAAAATTGATTGCTGACGGCGATGTGTCGGCGGCGATTTCGACTTGTTTTTCAGATACTGGAATTGATTTACTTTTGGGAACTGGGGGCGCGCCAGAAGGCGTGATAAGTGCCGCTGCCATTAAGTGTTTGGGTGGAGATTTTATGGGTCGCTTGAAATGGCGAAGCGACGAAGAAAAAAATCGGGCTGCTAAAATGGGAATCACCGAGTTTGATAAAGTTTATTCTATGCAAGAACTGGCCAAGGGCCCTGTGATGTTTTGTGCAACGGGTGTGACTGATGGCTCTTGGCTAAAAGGAGTTCATTTTTACAGCGGTGGATGTAGCACACACAGTGTCGTGATGAGATCCCAAACTCAAACTCTTCGCGAAATTAAAGCGCGCCACACTTTTGCAACCAAACCTGGACAGATGATGGGGACCGACCTTTGAAAAATTTTTTGTTATTTTTTACGACGTTTTTTCTTTTGGCGAATACAGTGCGAGCCGCCGACCAAGATGATTTGTACATTGAAGTAGGTTTTGGATCTAATTTTAAACTTTCCGAACAAATGGTCAGCGAATTGTCGGCAGGATATTTGCCAGTCAATGAATTGGGTGGGGGATTGTATTTTTCACAACAATTTGCAGGAGTGCCGCGAGCGGCTCCTGAATCTGGCACCTTAGTAGGGCTGGAGGTGAGATGGTTTCTGGAACCCTTTGAAGTCAGTGGGGTCATCGGAAGATTTTTTAAATTACAGGAAGAGAAAAATATCATTATGATGGGGGCTTCATACCTTTATGCGGTGTCCCCTGCACTGGCGGCAAAAGTCGAGTTGAAGGCGCGATTTGAGTTAGACGGCAGTTCCGCCATTATTTCTACATTTGGAGCCCGCTTCCTCTTTTAAAGTTTCTTAACAATTTGTCCGAAAAGCAAAGTGGAATGAAGAATTTCACGCGTGTTGAACTTGGCGAATACATGCGCTTTGAAAGCGAAAAGATGGTGCTTAGCACTGCTCTTCTCTTTCTGGGCGTGGCTTCGTTTTGGTCGCACTTTGCATTGGGATCGCTGCTACTTCAGCCTAAGATTTTTGGAATACTTTTCTTAATACACGCTTGTGGATTTTTGGCATTAAAACTCCCTCGTTTGAGGCGCATGCTATCCTTTGTTTCGCTATTTTCGCTGGAAGTATATTTTAGAAATTGTTTTATTGATTTTGAAGTTCCGTTTTTGCCTATGGCACCGGTATTTTTTGTGGTATCCGCAGTGACACTGACGGGTCATAGGCGGGGTGAACTAAAATGGGCACTTTTGCGTTGGATTGTAGGTTGGGGTTCAGCAGTTTATTGGTCAACCCAGTCCTCTCATAACACTCTACCGCTAAGCTGGAACTCGCCTGTTATGGTTGGGGCGTTTTGTAGTTTCCTTTTCTTTTTTGCATTCTTCAGCGCCGTGGAAATTTTTGGCAGAAGATTTTCCAAAGCATCACTGGCATTGGGATCTCGCAATGACTACGATGACAAGCGAATACATGCATCCAAACTTCAAACTTTGGGCGAACTCGCGGCTAGCATTGCACACGAGATCAATACTCCTTTGACTTCGATCAAAGGCTACAATCATCAATTTAAAATGGAACTCACCGAATCTGAAAAGCCAGACAAATCACTACTTGTGAACTTTTCGGAACGCATTGCCTTCAATTTAGATCGTGTCGCACAAATTACCAAAGTGCTACGAAGTTTTTCTCGTGACTCGAGTCGCGAAGAAATTGGAACGGTTTCATTAAAGGAAGTTTTTGAAGACACTCTCACTTTGTTAAAGCATCATTTAAAAGCTGGTGGCATGGATCTCGTTACCGATATTCCCAAAGAGGATGTTAAGGTTCGAGGCAATTTGGTTCAGCTAAGTCAATTGCTGGTAAATTTGCTCACCAACGCACGCGATGCGTGTCTAGAATCAAAGACAAGAAAAATTTTGATGGGATTTTCGATAATTGAGGAGAAGGTGCAGATTTGGGTTGAAGACACGGGGCCTGGGATTTCTGAGGAATTGGCTGCCGAAATTTATCGACCTTTTTTTACAACGAAGTCTGCGGGCTCCGGAACTGGACTGGGTTTGTACATTTCGCAATTGATTGCTGAAAAACACTCTACAAAGTTGAAGTTTGAATGTCCAAAAAACGAAAAAGGAGAAGTGCTAGGCACGCGTTTTTACTTGGATCTTGAGCGAGTCGGCACAAACGCAACTAAAGAAAATCAAGCCGCCTAATTTTTTGACAAAAGTCCTGTAAAGTTTTTGGCAGATAGTGCCGATCACTTAGACAGGACTGAATATTATTTCAACATGAGAGGTATGAGATCATGATTAAATGGGAAGAGTTTGAACACATTCACGTGGTTCGAAAAATTCGCGAAGTGGTGGGAAACTGGTTCAATGTCGACATTCTCCTCGTTGATGATCAAGGGAGATTAAAAAACGTTGAACGCGGCCAAAAGAAACTTTGGGCCAACACAATACTTGCGCAAATATTACAAAAAGATGCAGGCTTTGACTTTCTTGCACAATCTGTAGAGAAAATAAATAATCACGTCGCCAAAAGTGATGTGCGGCATTACGAGTTTTCATTTTTGCCCGGAGTATGGGGTGTGTCGTTTCCTATTGTCATGGAAGGTGAGTATTTTGGAGTTGTGGTGGCTTTGGGTTATCGTAAAGAAGAACTCAAGGTAGACCCCGATTTTACCAAGCAAATTGAAGGACTCGGCTTCTCGGTTATTGACTGTGAACGTATGTGGAACCAAACCAAAGTGATTGCTGCGGGAGAGAATCAATATTTCCGTGAGCTCACGGACTTAGTTGCGCAGGAAATTGTGACATTACACAAAGAAATTAGCACTCGCGAAAATCGCATTCAGGAACTCAACAATCAGTTAGGTGGTCGCTATCGGTATGACTCCATGATTGGAAAATCAAAAGTCATGCAAGATGTTTATAGTTTACTTGATAAAATTCGCGGGTCCGAATCCACTGTGCTCATTCAGGGCGAGAACGGAACAGGTAAGGAATTGATCGCCAAAGCGATTCACTTTAACTCTGCACGAAAAGAGAAAATCTTTTTGCCCATCAACTGTGCGGCTTTCAATGATAATCTTTTGGAGTCAGAACTTTTTGGGCACGTTAAAGGTTCCTTTACAGGAGCGGTAAAAGATCGCAAGGGTTATTTTGAACTTGCTGATGGTGGCACTTTGTTTATGGACGAGATCGGGGACGTTTCTCCCGCGATGCAAGTAAAACTTTTGCGAGTCCTTCAAGATGGTAGCTACACACCGGTCGGTGGTGGCGAAGGGCGCAAAACCAAGGTGCGCGTTGTTTGTGCAACGAATAAAGATCTCAAGACGATGGTAGAAGAAGGTGGTTTCCGCCAAGATTTGTACTATCGCTTAAACGTTATCAATATCAACGTTCCCCCATTACGAGATCGTAAAGAAGATATGGTCTTGCTCGCGGAACATTTTTTAACGAAGTCTGCAAAAGAAAAGTCTATCGAAACAAAAATTTTAAGCAAACGCACCATCGAAAAACTTTTTGATTACAACTGGCCAGGAAATATTCGAGAATTGGAAAACGAAATGGAACGAGTCACAGTCCTTGCTGGAAGTGAAAATCGTATCGGACCTGAAATGCTGAGCCCCCGCATTCGTGAGGCATCAGACAAACCCAAAGTTCAAGGGTCCAGACTTTCCGGAAAACTCAAAGATGCTTTAGAAGAACTGGAACGAACATTGATTCGTGAAGGTCTGCGACGCACGGGTTGGAACAAAAGTCGATTGGCCAAGGAATTGGGAATTTCTCGCGCAGGATTGATTATGAAGGTGGAAAAGTATGGGCTGGACAAACGTAAGTTAGCTCGTCTTGAGGGTGGCGAAGGTCACGACTCCACGGGTACGGACGATTAATTTCATCCACCGCTTTTAAACGTTGTCTTGTCCCGCTTGCGAATTTTCTCGAATATATTCCATCAGTGCATTTTTAATTTCAGGAGAGATATCGCTAAACTGGCATCCAATGATGCCTCCAAAACGATGGACAATTTTAAGTGTAACAGGTCCATGGAATAATTTGTGCTCTAGATTTCCCTCGATATCGGCTCCATTGGCAAGATTTTCCGTGCGACTATCGGGTACGATTGCCAACCCCGTTTCAGAAATGTTTGCGATCGGAATAAGAGCTTTTTCCCCCTGAAATTCGGACCAAAGTTTCCATTCGTCTTCTTTGGGTTTAATTCGAGTGCTTGGTCCCTTTGGAGCAAGCGAAGCAGATTCCCATAGAGATCGAAATCTACTGTTCACGTCTGAAAAGAGGACTTCAAAAGGTCCCGATTCTACCACGAGTCCTTGCTCTAAAACATAAAGTTGATCACAAAGTTGCAAGGTCGAAAGTCGATGAGCCACCAAAATAATCGTCGCGTGCCCCTTTAATGCTTCCAGAGTTTCTTGTATCGCTCTTTCAGTTTGTGAATCCAGAGCACTGGTTGCCTCATCGAGAATTAGAATTTTTGGTTTCTTATAAAGCTCTCGCGCTATAGCGATACGTTGCCTTTGGCCTCCAGAAAGCGCCACGCCTTTTTCTCCAATTAGCGTATGGATGCCGTGAGGTAATGTACGGACAAAATCATCCGCTAATGCGAGTGTCAGTGCATCCCACGCATCTTTCTCGAATTCATCAATTTTTTCTTGTGAGGTTTCTTTTGGCGTTTGCCAAAGCGTGATGTTATTTAAAATTGTGTCATTGAAAATGGGAATATCTTGGCTGACAATGCCCACCATGCTTTGCCAGTCACGAAGTTTTATTTCCTTCATGGGTATTCCATCAATTGTGATAAGCCCAGACGTGGCTTGATGCACACCCGTGACAAGATCCAGGATTGTTGATTTTCCACTTCCTGATCCGCCGGTAAATCCCACCATGTTGTTTGCGCGAATGCTTAAGCGCACCCCTTTTAGTACTTCCTTGTCACCAAAACTCAGTTTGACTTTGTCAAAGTGAATGGCTTTGCTAAACTGAACTTCTTTAGTCCCCGAAAGATTATCGGAATGCTCGGTCATTTTTGATTTTTCGGCAAGCATCTGATCAATGGCTGGACGATGTTCGGCAAAGGTGGTGAACTCGGTAATGAGATTCATGGCAGCTTGCACCATTCTTTGAATGATAGCCATATTGGCGATGACCACCGAAATTTTGAGATTTTGATAACGAGTGGACCAGTAAACTAGCAACACAAAAATTCCAATAGAAACCGGCTGCTGTAAGCCTGCAATAATACCCTGATAGAAAAATACTTTTCGGTAAGAATTTCGTAAGCTAGCAATCATTCCGCCTAAATGCGCATTCAAAGGGCGAAAAGAATTTGTTGTTTTTAAATATTTTAAGGAGCCTAGGGTTTGCAAAAGCGTATTAGAAACTTTTGCATTTTCTGCAACCGCGGCACGAGAGTTTAAACCCACGCGTTTGCTGAAGACTCGTTGAATTCCAAAGTAGCAGAGCCCCACACTAATGGCGATGATGATCATTTGGAAATTTACGAGAAAGGCAATGAGTCCGAATGACACAACACTAAACATCCAGAGGAGTTGATTGGCAGTCGAGATAAATGCTAATCGTGCTGAAACCATGTGAGTTGTAAAAATTGCAGTGACCTCTCCACGATTTCGCTTTTGAAATTCAGAAAATTTCATATCGTTTAAAAATGCAATAAATAGAGTTTGTACTCTGTGTACAAAATAGGTCGCAGCTTTGCCTTTGAGATGGATATCAAGAAATTTCAAAACACCGCGAATGGTGAATACCGCGAGCATCATTCCAAGCACCGTGCCTTGATCAAGCGTAAAACCAAGATTTGATTCAATGCTTGCTTTGACTTTCCCCATTGCGCCCATTGCAGGCATTTCGCCATCGAGTAAAAGTGGTATAAAGATCGACAGTCCGGCTGCTTCGATAAGCGCTCCCAGGGTTCCAACAAACAACATGAGCAAATACATTTTGCGTTGACCCGCAGAAAAAAAGCGCAAATAATTCAAATAGTTTTTAAGTTTCTTCATGGGTCGATTTACCATTGTACTCGTTAATTTTTATTCTCCCTAAGGGGCCAAGGGTCAAATACTCGGCAGTGTTTCGATTGAAATCTCTGTAGAACTTTTAATCGATTTTCCAAATTTGTAGAACTTTTTGACAGCTCTTACGTACTTTGCGCTAGAAAATTCAAAAGATTAGTGAAATTCGGAGCACGGACCTGATCTTGCACATGTAATTGCGTAATTTGAGTAAGTCGTCCTGCAATGATTGCGGGATTGCCAAAAGTTGTGCGTAGGGAGACACGGATGTCAATGAATCAGGATTTAGGGTTTGAGCCAAGCGATCTCAACAAAATTGTGCTGCTCGAAAGTGGAGTCAGGGCAGAAGATTTGCTTGCCAAAAAATTCAAACTTCGAGTGGTGGAACTTGCCAAGCAAGGCACTTTTGGAAGTTTAAAAACTCGTAAATCAAGTCTGCAAAACTCTTACACCCAGTTGGCCTCGCTCGTCGATCGGACGCATGTTCCTCTTTTGATTTATGGTGAAACAGGTTCCGGCAAGCGTCGTCTTGTGGAAGAGCTTTTAAGTCTTCAAAATTTCTTTAGACGGATGCAAAACAAAGATATTGGAAATCTAAAAGTTTTCGAGGGCAGCACATTGAGTCGGGGCTTTAGCGAGTTGTTTAAAGAATCCGCATGCTGTGAGGCGGATCTCATTTACATACAAAACATTGATGCGCTTGGCGAAGAATGTCAGAAAGAACTTCTGGATTTTATAGAAGGACGCAAAGCACAAACACTACGAGGCGAAGCACTGCCCCGCTTGGTTGTTTCGACAGAGAAAGCATTAAGTATAATGGTGGTGCGTAAGGAATTCTTAAGAGGACTTTTTCAAAGTCTCAGCACTCAAACCATTTTTTTGCCCTCGTTGAACGAAAGGCAGGAAGATCTCATTCACATCGTGCAAAGTTATCTTGATGAGACCTTAGATTTAAAAGGTCTGCCAAGCCATAAAGTGATTGATGCCCTCAGCCACTATTTGTGGCCGGAAAATATTGATGAATTGCAAAAAGTTCTCAGCGCGCTTGCACGTAAAAATTCCGATCCTCAATCTTGGACCGTGGACGACATGCCAGAAGCTTTTCAGCCAAAAAAAGAAAAATCAAAGTTTAGCGCAGCGGCACTAAGATTTAAAATGGGTGATGCGCCTGATGTGACGGAAAGTCAAAAAGAAAGAGAAATTTTGCGTCGCACATTAAAGGACCTGCAAGGTAATCGTGAACTCGTGGCGCAAAAGCTGGGAATGCCACGTCAAGAGCTTCTTAAAAAACTTATGAGCTATGGCTTGAGATGAGAGTGTTGGGCGCCTATGCTCAGTTAAATGGGTGAAGCTTTGACTCAAAAAATTGCCATTATTGGGGCTGATCCGGCCTCTTTTACCTGTGGCATGTTGCTTTTGCATTCTGGCTTTCAAGTGGAAATATTAGAAAGCAGAGAACAACTTATTTCCTGTGACCTTGGACTCAATTTAGTTTTTTTGCCTCAGATTTTGGAAGAAATTTTTAAGACCTGTGGGCGAAGTTTGGAAGATTATCTTCATTTGAAGCGCATTGATCCGATTTGCTCAATTTCGTTTGATTCAAAATCAAAGCTGAATATTTTTCAAGACTTTGAGAGAAATTTGGGCGAGATGCAAAAAATTTTTCCAAATGATTTAGAGAATTTCCAAAAATACTTTAAAGATTCCGATTGCATGAGCCGCAATTTTTTAAAAGTCTGGAATAAATCGCTGAGCAAAGTTGGTGATTTGTTAGATCTAGATTTTTTAAAGGTCTATAGTTACCTAAGTCCTAAGAGTGTGGAAGAAGTTTTTTCAAAACAGTTTAGAGATCTTCGTTTGCAACAACTCTTGGCTTTTTTCTCGCATAGTCAGGGTTTAGCGCCTGTTGATTGCCCCGCACACTTGGCTTTCATGCCTCTCGTTCTACAGCGTTTTGGAGTGAGATACCTTATGGGAGGGACAAATGGCCTGCTCAAAATACTTGCCAAAGTTTTCGAAGAACTCGGGGGAAAAATTATTTTTAATGCCGCTGTTTCGAAAGTTGAAGTTCAGTCAAAAACTGTCCGTGCTTTGAGATTTGAAAACGGTTGGGAGCGCAAGTACTCGGCCGTGATATTCAATGGCGAATCATTTTCAAAAGTCAGTCAAATCATAGAAGCCAGCGACCGCCCCTCATGGAGCAATGCACGATTGGATAAATTAGCTTATTCAGCTTCGGCATTTGTGATTCAGTTGAGATTAAACACAATTCTCCCACTAGAGCTCCAAACTCTCTTGTTTTCAAAGAACACCCAAAAAAACGATGAAGAAATTTACAAAGAATTTGTCATACCTCGTGACCCATCCATTGTGATTTCTAATCCTAGTCGCATGGATCCCGGCTTGGCTCCAAAAGGAAAGAGCTTGTTGACTATCATGGTACTCGTGCCCAATCTTCATTCCGCCATCAAGTGGGAAACGGAGAAAGCGCATTTTAAAAATAAGATCTACTCACAAATCTTAGATCACACCGCCATCGACTTAAGGGCTTTGACTGAAGAAGAAGTCATTTTAACTCCGCACGATTTGGAAGAAAAATTTGGATTTAAATACGGCGGTATTTTTGGATTGGCGCAAAACTTAGATCAAACTTTACAAATGAGGCCACCAAACAAAATTGGCGATCTCAGTAATCTCTTTGTCATTGGCAGCGGAACTCACCCAGGTGCTGGATTAGCATTTGAGCTTATCAGTGCTCAAATTGGGGCTCGTTTGTGCAAAGAGGAGTTGCTAAAGTCTCGGAGTCATTTTGAAGTGCCGAGTTTTTTTCGAAGCATGTTTAAGTTTTCAAAACCCAGGAAAAATGTTTTTGAAATCACTTCACAAAATATAAAAAAATAAATTATTTTTCGAAGGCATTTTTAACAACGACGCGATTACGGCCCGCATTTTTGGCCTCATAGAGCGCGTCATCTGCTAATTGAAAAAGGTTAGTTGCAGTCAGGTCGTGATTACCGGTGATCAAAGTCAAACCTACAGAAACCGTAAACCAAACTTCGCGTCCTTCAAAATCCACGCTTTTCTTTTCCATGGCGAGGCGCAAACGCTCGGCTAAAATTCGCATGCCTTCTAAGGTGTCGTTTCGTACGAGAATGCCAAATTCTTCGCCACCGACGCGTGCAAAAATATCTTCATTGCGAATCACCGTGGGAACCCGAGTCCCGATTTCTCGAAGCACTTCATCTCCCCCAGGGTGTCCAAAAGTGTCGTTGATGCGCTTAAAATGGTCCACGTCAAAAAAAAGAATTCCAAGTCCGTGCCCCGTTCTTCGCTGATAACTGACTTCGCGATCCAAAGCTTCGTCAAAATGGTGCCGGTTAAAAGCATTGGTGAGACGATCGCGGGTTGCTCGGAAGTACACATCCATCTGGACTCGGGCATCTTGTTCGGGCATCAAAGTGTGTCGCAGATTTGTGGCGTCGCCGAGTTGAATTCTGTCTCCATCTTTAATTTCGATAGCACTTTCTTTTTCTAAACGTTTTCCATTGAGTTTACTTCCGTTAGTGGAGCCTAAATCTTTCAAAAAAACGCGTTGGTTGTCATCGACAAAAATTTCGACATGTTTGCGGGAACAGCTAGGATCATAGACCCGCAATTCACATTCTTTGTCGCGGCCGACTAAAATACTTTTGTACTGCGCAAGGCTGATAATGCGTCCTTGCTCGGTTCCAGAAGAAACTATGATAACCGGAACAATGCGAGCAGGGACACGGCTAATGGTACTGGTGAGATCTGAAATGTTAATAATACTGGTGCGATCAGAACCGGCATTGGACAAAGTGTCTTCTGAGGGCAAATCGTTTTCATCATTCTTTGAAGAAGGAATGTCTTTCATGTCCTTAGAATTATCTTTAGAATCAGGAGCTTGGCCCGCATCATTGGCGTCGCTTCCGCTTGGCGACTGTGGGGGGCCTTTTGGTTTTTTCACGTTGTCATCACTCATAGCTATCTGATACAAACTCTAACACTTCAGTCCTTGATGACGCCACGTGCAAAACAATTGAATGTATAAGAATATTTGACGCTTATGACTATGATGAAAAAAGAAAATCTTTTGAATTTGGGACCGGCAAAAATCGCGGAGCTTTTTGTTGAACTTGGTCAGCCAAAATTTAGAGCGAAGCAAGTTTTGCGCTGGATGTGGAGAGAGGGAGCCAGTGATTTTGCTTCCATGAGCAATGTCGCGCGGGACTTGCAAAATTTATTAGCGGAACGATTCGAAATTCGTATTCCAAAAATTGTTTCTGAACAAAAATCTCACGATGGCACCATAAAATATCTTATGGAATTAGATGACGGTCGTACTGTCGAAACTGTTTGGATTCCTCGTGACGATCAAGAACGTGTGACGGTTTGCGTCTCTTCACAAATTGGCTGCAAAATGGGATGTACCTTTTGCCTAACCGCCCAGCAAAAAGTCGAGCGCAATTTGACTGCGGGCGAGATCGCGGGACAGTTGTTAGCGCTGCCGGAACGCAATAAAATTACCAACGTTGTCGTGATGGGAATGGGCGAGCCTTTTGATAATTATGATGAGCTGATGCAATCCTTAGAGTTAATGACAGACGTAGATCTTTTAGAAATTGGGCCTCGAAGAATTACTGTTTCGACTTCAGGTTTAGTACCTAAAATTCGAGATTTTCTAATGTCCACAAAAGTTGGACTCGCAGTTTCGTTGAATGCCCCCAACGACGAAATTAGAAATATGTTAATGCCCATTAACCGCGCCTATCCCATCGAAAATCTCTTGGGGACACTACGAGAACTGTCGAATCCTAAAATCAAAAAACCTGCTGGTTCTAAATTTTCAATCACTTTTGAATATATTTTAATTGCGGGAGTTAACGATCAACCAGAACACGCGCGAGAACTTGCAAAACGACTTCACGGAATTCCTGCCAAGGTAAACGTCCTACTTTACAACGAAAATCCCAATATACCTTTTAAGCGTCCTGATGATAAAACTGTAGATAACTTTCGTAAGATTTTAAGTGAACGAGGTATGTTAAATTTTATTAGAAGTTCGCGCGGAAGGGACATTTCGGCCGCGTGTGGCCAGTTGGCCAGTGAGCACAAACGAAAATTTGGCTTTGATGTTCCACGTTCGCTTTTAAAAGTTCAAGAAAAATTTGGCAGCTTAAGTGCTCTTAGCTGATATTAACTAAATCCGAGTATTTTGTGGAATTTGAAAGAGGATCGCAGTTTCGAGGTAAAGCCCGAAATCTTTCGTCAGATGGTCGAGCCGTTGTAGAAGCCGAAAACTCGAAGTTTATTTTTTTTGTCGAAGGAGCTTGGCCCGGTGATCAAGGAATTTTTGAAGTCCAAAGTTTAGAAAAAAAATACGGTTTTGCGCGAGTCGTTGAGATTCAAAAACAAAGCGACGATCGTCGAAGTGCTCCCTGCCCAAAGCAAGGCTATGAAGATGGCAAATGTGGTGGTTGTCCTTGGATGATAGGAAACTATTCTTCACAACTGCATTTTAAAGTGCATCGACTAACCCATGCCTTGCTGAGGGGCGGATTGATTGATGACGAAAAAGACGGACGTCTTAAAAAAATTTTGGAAGCACCGGATGAATTTCGCTATCGTAATCGGGCACAACTAAAAAGCGATGCAAATAAAACTGGGTTTTTGAGCACGGGATCTCACACGATTGTGGATGTGGAAGAATGCCGAGTATTGAATCCTAAAATGCAAAGTCTACTCACAAAGTTACGTGAACAAATTCAAAGTTCGGGAGTACCCCGAACGGGCGATCATCCCTTTGTGTTTGTGGATCTGGATGACGATTTAGACCCGAATTCCCCTGAGCCCTTTGTATTCAATCGACGAAGACCTTTTCGACAAGGCAATCATGCGCAAAATTTTAAAATGCAGAACTGGCTTCTTCAAAAAATTACAGAATTTTTGCCAGACTCTGCAAAAGTATTAGAACTCTATGCAGGCTCGGGAAATTTGACCAAAGTATTGCTCCAAGATGAGAAAATTGAAAAAGTATTAGCCATTGAAGTGGTCGACGAAGCATTGAAAAATTTGCAAAAATTAAATCCTCTGAGGATAGAAGTTTTGAAAAAAGATCTCAGTCGAGTTTCTGATTTTGTGGAACTCTCTAAAAAATTGTTAGCAGGAAGGAGAAGTGAAGCTCGCAGTGTTGCGCAATGGGATGCGATTGTTTTAGATCCCCCTAGAGAAGGGGCTAAGGGATTGGATCGCCTGCTTAGCTCTCTCAAAACACCCCATGTTTTTTATATTTCTTGTGACATTGCAAGTTTTGTCCGTGACACAAGTCCTTTCAAAAAAATGGGTTGGAAACTGGAGTCTTTAACTCCTCTTGATTTATTTCCCCAAACTCCCCACGTTGAAATACTTTCACACTTTATTAAGAGTTCGTGAAGAACTTTCTATAAAGTGTTCAGCCCATTGATCACTAACGAAATAAGTAAATTCCTATAATATTGCAAAATAGTTCCGAGTATTCGTTGAAATTTCATAGACTTATAAAGCTCTCGTTTTCTCTTTGAAATGCCTCACTTTTCTAAAATTAGAACCGATAAACTTCATAGTATGACGTCAAAATTTTGGACTTTAAAAATACAATTCGTTTTTCAAACAATCTTTGCGCTTGTTTTGATTTGTGTGACAAATGATTTTGTCATTGCTGCCGAAAGTGCAGGAAAAATTGTATTGATCAAGGGCAAAGTTTTTATTCTTGATGCCAAAGCAAATATTGTGGCTGATCCCGAAGGTAAGCGAGGTCGAAAGACGGAAGTGGGAACCGAGTTTTTTGAGGGAGAAACTATTAGCACCAAAGAAGGGGCTCGCGTAAAACTTCTTTTTAAAGAAGGCGCAAACGAAGTCGTCTTAGGCTCTGATACAACTCTATTAGTTGAGCGTGCTGGTGATGGCGCAAAGAAAAAAGGAACCTCGCTCAATCTTTCAAAAGGTGAAGTTCGCTCTGACGTTAAAATTAAATATTCTGGTAAGGGAAATGAAATTTACGAAGTAAAATCTAAAAATGCGGTTGCCGGTGTGCGCGGTACAAAATTTACGGCAATTCTAAATGTAAAGACTGCTAGCTTTTTGGTGGCAACCGAATCCGGAAAAGTTATGGTTCAATCGCTTTTAAAAAACGTGACAAGTTCCACGATGGTAATGCCCGGAAAATTTAGTGTAGCTGGAGTTGATGGAGTAGAGCCTCCAAAGGATATCGCTTCTGACCCCAAACTGGCTTCGAAACTTGAAAGTTTAAAAGGCGGCAGTTCATCCAAAGATGACGATTCAAATGACTCTTCATCTAATGGTGAAAATTCTTCGGGCTCGGCAAAAGATGATGGCGGGAAAAACGCCAATAGTGACGACACTAAAGATACCAATAAAGACGATGCTAAAGAAGATCGAAAAGAAGACAAGAAACAAGAAAACAGCGCGGATAAGAAATCAGATGATTCCTCCGACCGTGAACAAAATTCTGCAGCAAATGATGGTGCTGGTGTGGCAGGGGGAGATGTCGATGCTCCAGAATCTGAAGTCGCCGGCCCTGCTGATGGCAATCCCCCAATAGGAAGAAATCCCGATGTGTCGAATGAGGGCAATGGCTCGATGAAAGGTGATTTAGAGCAAAAGTTAGAAGGACCAGTTGCAAATGGAGGACCAGGCAATGGAAAATCAGGTCCTCGTGATCGGTCGCCTGCGTCGGTTGATGATGGGGGCGGAATGAGTGATGAATTTATCATGGGTGGTACTGATGCACCCTCGTTCTTCAATGGCGACCCAGCTGGTCCGCCAAGAATTCCTGGATCGGAGCTTCTTGAAAAGATCAGAGAAGGCGGACAAAAAGCAAGTGATGATGTCGCTGCAAAAGTGGGATTAGAAAATCAAAAAGGCATCGTAAAAATAATAATTGAATAGTGAATTAAAAATTCTACTTCGTAGAATTTTTAATTTCTTCAATGATCGATGGGCCTTGGCTTTTCACTTTCACTAAAAATTCCTTAGGACTGAGATTCATTTTTTTTGCATAGTTGTCGATGGGTTCTACCATCTCGTAATAAGTACCAAGGGCTGATACCAAGGCGTTGTTCCACTTGAGCTCCGCATATCTTTTCATATTGGGCTCAGTGGCAAATCTCGTTTTTATCCACGAAAACAGTTCTTCGCGCTTTTCACCCTTAAGATCACTTTGATACTGGAGTCTTGCATGGGCAATGACCTCTTTTATGATCTTTGCAAAACGAAGTTGCCAAAGGTGATTTTCACTGAGTTTGCGAAGAAGTTCTTTTGAATTTTCCACACTTTCAGGGTGCTTTTCTAAAAACAAAATTGCTCCTCGGTATCCCATCCAACTTGCAAAAGCCTCATTAAAGTCGGCTTCGCTTTCGAAATAAAAAGTCGCATGTGTGAGTTCGTGAAAAATAAGTTCGATAAATCGATCCACTTTTGAAAACATGGTTGAAAGAATGGGGTCAGGCAGCCAACCCGTGGTAGAAAAGGCTTCGACGGGTCTTCGATACACATCAAGACCACTTTGCAAAAGTTCTTCTTCGAGTTTTATAGCGTCTCCTTCATCAAAAAAACCCTTGTAGGGAAGGCGTCCCACAATTGGATAGGAGAAGAGATGCGGGTCAATGCTATTTTTTGGAGCAGCGATAACCAATTGAGTCACCCAAGGGCGTGGAAGACGAATAAATTTTCGGTAGTTTTTTGAAGTGTTCTGGCCCAAATCCGAATCGGCAAACTTTAAAAGATCCTTGCTAAGACTAAGGTATTTTCGGGTTTCGGGATCGAGATCATTTTCTTTAAGAACATCATCAATATTTTTTGCTTTGAGCAGCAGCCCACCTTGTTTAAAGCCCTGTTTTACCAAATAACTTATCAACTGACTTTGGGCCACAGCACCACTTACAACTCCAATACACAACGCAATCAGAAAGTATTTTTTCATTCTCTCAAGTTTTGAATGTTTAATTTAAAACAAAAACTTCAATCCCCCTGTGAGAGAATAATGAAGGTAGATTTCTTCTTTGTCTAGGTCAGATGCATAGAGCGAACTTTTAAAATCCAAAGCCAAACTATCGGTCATGTAAATCTTAAAACCTGCCGTTCCAGTTGCCGATGCCGACTTTTCTTCAGGACTGGCCGAAAATTCGGCCGAGCTTTCGGCAGAGGTGATTCGATCAACTTTTGAACCGGCTTGAGTGGTCTTTCGAATCATGTAACCACCTCCCCCCGAAATATAGGGGCTAAAAGTGGATTTTTTTGCAGCAAGCTCTATAACTAGCGAGATAGAAAGATTTTTCACTTCGGTGGTTTTACTGATGTAATAAATGTCAGGCAGGGTAGAAATATCGTAGCCGCCCACATCCAACGCGTTACTATAACTATAAGAAAGTTCAAGCGAAGTGTTTGACATTAAGCGGTAGGCAAGACCTGCTCCCATTTGTTTGGTTTTGTTAAATGCAGGCCGACCGCTGGACAGGCCGAAGTTGTATTTGTAGTAGGAGCCACTAGCTGAAATTTCGAAGTAGCCTGCTAAAGAATTGACACAAGCCAAAAGTAAGACGCAACTTAAAAGAAATTGGGCTGCCTTAATTTTTTTTGTCTCAAGCTTCACGCAATTCCTCCGTCTTTGATACAATTCTATCGAATCTTTGTTCAATCCGACATGATTGAATTTTGATACCCAACTGAATATGAAAAACCCTGATTTGTTTTCCTCACTTGCTGCAGAAGATATTTTAAAAAATGCGCCGCTCGCCGCAAGGTGTCGGCCGCGATCAATTGCAGATTTTTTGGGACAGGAAGCGGCATTGGCCAATGGGAAGCCGTTGCGAAGATGGTTGGAGAGCGGAAATCTGCCTAGCATGATTTTGACCGGTCCTCCGGGTTGCGGCAAAACAAGTTTTGCCAGACTTTTAGGTGAGCAAAGTGGATATCGCCTGGAAGAAATGATTGCTACCGAACATGGTGTGAGTGATTTTAAAAAACTTTTTGAAGCTGCAAAATCAGGACTCTTTCAGGCCAAAGAAAAAATACTTCTTTTTGTGGATGAAGTGCATCGCCTTTCAAAAACTCAGCAAGATGTTTTGTTGAAGGGGGTAGAGGAAGGTTTGGTCACTTTTGTGGGAGTCACAACCGAAAACCCTCAGCACTCCATCAATTCAGCACTGCTTTCACGAACTCATGTGGTCAAATTTAGTGGACTTTCAAACGCTGCGATTATTGAAATTCTAGAGAGAGGACTGAGTCGAACTCAGTTGTCGCAGGAAGTCGAATTGAAAGACCTTCATGCAGTGATAAATAAAATTGCTGCCGCCTCGGAAGGCGATGCAAGACGCGCGCTTAATATTTTGGATTCCATTCTTAAAAGTGACGAAAGGATTTTACTCAGCTTAGATGCACTTGAGGCCTTCTTAAAGGATGTGGGCGGAAGTATTCGTTCTATGTCTGATGATCTCCATTACAATCTTGCTTCTGTTTACATCAAAGCGATGAGGGCCGGCGACGAAGCACTTGCGATTCAGACCGTCTTAAAGTTATTGTCTCATGGAGAAGATCCAGTTTTTTTAGCGAGAAGATTGGTAATTTTTTCTGCTGAAGATGTGGGTTTGGCAAGTCCTCAGCTTCTTACTTATGTGGAATCTGTGTTTTCTGCAGTACAAAAAATTGGAATGCCCGAAGCAAGGTATTTAATAGTCGCTGCAACCATGGCCTCAGCCCGGGCAAAAAAATCGCGGGAAGTTGCCGAAAAGATCATGCAGGCGGAAGAGACATTGCAATGATGAATCGGTATTTTAGATACCTTTTGTGGGAACTTTTTAAGTCGCTCTTTATGGCGACTCTTGTCAGCTTGGTAGTCTTATTGGGATTGCAATTTTTAAGACTGTCCGAGCTCATCGTTCGTTTTGATGTCGAGCTCGAGCTTATCGCAAAAATGGTTATGGGGCTGGGGACAAGTTTTTTGCCCTTGGTTCTTCCTATTTCATTTCTCTTTGCCGCACTTTCTACTTTTGGCAGACTCTCGGTAGATAAAGAGTTTGTGGCTTTTTTGAGTATGGGAGTCGGTCCAAAAAAACTTTTGCGCCCCTGTCTCCTTCTTGCATTTTTACTGTCTCTCGTTACGCTGTGGACTTCTTTCTATATTGGCCCCAAGGGGAATCGAATGTTTGAGGAATTTGTGGACGAAGCCTTCCGAAAGAAAGTCACAAGCAGTTTACGATCGGGAACTTTTGCCGAAAGTTTTTTAGGCTTAGTTATTTTCGTTGATAAAGTGGACTCTACAATGACCAAACTTGAACGAGTTTTTATCCACGACGAGCAAAGCTATAAAGAAAGCGTATCTATTTCTGCCCGAGAAGGGACCTGGGTTCAGAAGGAAGAAAATGGCTCGTACCTAGGCATATTGGGGTTGAGACATGGAATTTTGGTTTCGCAAAATCCGGAGGCCCAAAGTGTTCGCCGTATTGAATTCGATGAATACAATATTTTTACCGATTTCAATCGGCATGCGGGGCGATCACGGGATTCTCCCCCAAGTTTAGATGGGCCCACTCTTTTTAAAATGAGAAATGATGCGCAACTGCAGGTAGGTTTGGACGCACGCCCCATTTGGTCGGAAATCGCAAAACGCATGGCATTGGCTTTTGTCCCATTGCTTTTTGGGCCCTTAGCATTTTTTCTCAGTTTCGAAACTGGCCGAACCGTTAAATCGCGTTCTGTTTTTTTGGGACTTCTTATTCTTCTTCTTTATTGGACTTTGTATTTTACACTTGTGACTTTTGCCATGAAATCTTCATCGCAAATTTTAGTTCAGGAGGAAATACTCACTCATTTTATCGTATGGATCCCCAACTTCATCTTGTTTTTTGCCGCACTCTACTTCTCTAAAATGCGCATCGGTAAATCAAGTAAGTCTTTAACTCGGTAGGACTTTTGAAAACGGTTTGATACAAACGGCAGGCATCGGGAGCTACTTCTAAACTTCCCGATAAAAACCAATAGGGTGTCTTGACGTTCGCTTTAAAAATAAATTCTGGATGGAGATTAAACTGGGAACGTCGAGCTTGTTCCCAAATTTTAAATCGCTCCCAACCAAGAGTTTTACTTTTCTCGGTGATTTGATCTTCAAACAAAAGTTCGGACAATGTTTGATAATTGTAAACGACAATCGGGATGTCTGTACGCGACCTTGTTGAAGCAAACACGATTTCATGAAGTTTATCCCAATCTTCAAATTCATGAAGTCTTGAGGGCTGTAAGAGTTTTTCTGCAATTTTTGGAAAGTAAGGGCGAAGCAGATCTGCCACCACTCGAGAATTTGTGACAATCATAAATCCTACAAAAAGTATGGCAAATTGAGAGAGGAGTACCGCATAAAGAGAAAAAATACGCCGAAACAATTGCGTCAAAACCAAAACGAGGGAAGACAGCAGTCCAATGAGTGGCCAGTTTGCTTCTGCCGGCCTTTTGAGACTCGAAAGCGAAAAAAAAATGAGAGGAACAAAGGTCCACAAAAATAGAGTTCCAATCAGTTCTGAATTTTTTTGTTGAACAAATATTTTTCTCCATTTCACAAACGGAGTGAATAATGCAATGAGGAAGACAAGCGGAGTCCAGAGAAAAATTTGGGAAGAAACCAAATCCAAAGCACGAGTGTAAACTGCCTTAGCAGACTGAGAACCCATGCCGTTGTTGATTTGAAAAAAAATCCCAGCATTTTCCGCCAAGCCAACTGTCGCATTCCAGTAGAGATGGGGAATATAAAGGGCCAGCGAAACAAGTCCTGCGACGAGTGAATTAAAAAGTCCTGCACCACATATCAGGATGAGAAAAAAAGCCAAAATGGCCGAATATTTTGAATAAGCACAAAATGCCAGAACAACGCCAAGTCGCACAGCCTTTGAGGGATTAAAAGGAGTCGCATCCCCAGGCCAGGCTTCATCGGGTCGAGAAAGTAAAAATTTTGTGGAGTAAAAAATACACAAGGCCCAGGCTGCAAAAAAGGGAGCGTCAGGCGTAATTAAAAGTGGTCCGACAAGCAGCATGGGTGCCGTAATCAAAAAAATCATTTGCGAAACCCGCAACGAAGATTTTTGAATATTTTGTACACATTGGCCCAAAGTTAAGGGAGCAATCACGCCGGCAAAAAAACTGGGTACGAGTCGAATGCTGAAAAGTTTGTAAAAAAGAGGGTCTTGATTTTGGGCTTCAATAGAGAAAAAAAGACTGACTATTTTTTGTCCCGCGCGGATCATCCAAGAAATCATGGGAGGGTGATCAAAATATCCCATTGCGGGATTTTGGGACCAGAAATAATAATAAGCCTCGTCTGGGTGAAGACCGTAAAACGAGGCGATCCAAAGTCGCGCAAAAAAAACCAAATTTAAAAGAATAAAGAAATAAAACATCTCTTATTGCTAAAGATCTTTCCAGGTGAGGATGAGATCTTTGGCTGCTTTGGTTTCGTTCACTCGGCCTACGGGAGCATTTCGAGGAGCATCCTTGAAATATTTTTCAAAAGCACCCTCTTCTTTAGCTTCCTCAGAGATTTCGATCATGGCTTGGCAAAAATCTTCAATCGTGGAAAGTGACTCGGTTTCGGTGGGTTCAATCATCAGCGCACCCGACACCACTAGGGGAAAATAAACCGTGGGCGGATGAAAGCCTTTGTCGATCAGACGTTTGGCGATGTCCAGAGTTTTGATCCCATTTGCGAGTTGCTTTTTGTCACTGAAAACAACTTCGTGCATACAAGCACTATCGAAAGCAATTTCAAAATGAGAGTCCAGTCTTTTTCGAATATAGTTTGCAAGCAAAATTGCGTCTTCTCCTGCTTTGCGAATGCCTTCTGCGCCTAGTTCCGAAATATAAGTGTATGCGCGTACCATCATCAAAAAATGACCGTAAAAATCTTTCACTTTGCCAATGCTTTGGGGACGATCCCAATCCAGCTTAAACTCGTTGCTGTGTGCAGAATCTCTTTCCACAGTGGGAACGGGTAAAAAAGGAACGAGTGTTGCTGAAACTCCGGCGCCTCCACAACCTGGACCGCCACCTCCATGAGGAGTGGTAAAGGTTTTGTGCATGTTAAAATGCATCACATCTACACCGGCATCGCCAGGTCGAGTGATTCCCAACATGGCATTCATATTTGCGCCATCCATGTACACAAGGCCACCGCGATCATGAACGAGCTTACAAATTTCGGCAATTTCACTCTCAAAAAGCCCCAGGGTGTTGGGATTTGTGATCATGATACCCGCAACATCGCCGGCGCGAGTGAGACTTTCGATTTGAGAAATCGCAACCAATCCTCGTGCATCGGTTTTAACGGGAACGGATTCATAGCCGCACAAAGTGGCAGTTGCGGCATTGGTGCCATGAGCAGATTCAGGAATCAAAAGTTTTTTTCGAACATCGCCACGAGCTTGCAAGCAAGCGCGAATCATTTGGATGCCAGTGTACTCGCCTTGAGCGCCCGCACCAGGTTGCAATGATACGCGACTAAATCCAGAAATTGTGGCAAGGAGATTTTCAAGATGAAACATCAATTCAAGAGCACCTTGAGCCAAGTGATCTGGGGTGAGTGGATGGAGATTCACAAAACGAGAATCGCTTGCTGTGAATTCGTTGACACGAGGATTGTATTTCATCGTGCAAGATCCTAGAGGATAAAAACCTCCATCAATCGAATAATTGAGTTGAGAGAGACGAGTGAAATGACGAACCACATCAAGCTCACTCAATTCCGGAAGGCCAATTGTGGACTGTCGACTCAGGCGTTCATTGATGGGAAAAGTCCCCTTTTCAACTGCAGCTTTTGGCAAACTGTAGCCCGTTCGACCCGGGGAGGAAAGTTTTTTTGCAATTTCTGTTCGGAGCGGCCACGAAGGCAGATTTTTTTTATTCATAAAAAAATTCCTAGTGAGTGACTTTCAAAGGGAAAGCAGAGAGGAGCTTGTTGATATGTTCGAGTTTGATTTTTTCGGTAAAGGCCAAAGCCAACCCCACTGAGAAATTGGTATTTGCTGGAGGGATGATTCGTGTACCGGCAATGATCCCTAGTTTTTCGGCATTCGCTAAAAACTCTTCGGCAACTAGAGTTTTTTGAGGAGTAAAGAAAAGAGAAAATTCATTAAAAATTTCTCCCGAACTTATTGCCATGCTGGCTCCATATGGCTCGACAATTTTTTGCAGAAGACCCCGTGCATAGCAGGCAAGATTACGAGATTGTTCGCTGACTTCCTTCATTCCGTTTGGACCCATGAGTTGTAAATACATGCACGCTCGAAGCGCCATGAGGTTTTGATTAGAACAAATATTTGAGGTCGCCTTATCACGGCGGATGTGTTGTTCCCGAGTGGCTAAAGTGATGCAAAATGCAGTTTGCCCTTTGCTATCTTCACTGAGTCCCACAAGTCGCCCAGGCATTTGTCTTACGTCTTGTTTTTTGCAGGCAATCATTCCCAAATGAGGTCCGCCAAAGCCTACAGGAATCCCCAAACATTGGGCCTCACCCGTAACAATGTCCATGCCCGCATGTCCAGGGGCTTGAAAGAGGACATTGGCATGGGTGTGTCCTGAAATCGCAACACTTTTGGTGCCTAGTTTTTTTGCAAATTCAACTGCCGAGTTCCAATCTTCAATGTGTCCCCACTTATTTGGGGACTGCATCACGACGGCAACAGCGGGAGATTTTCCGGCATCTTCAATTGAAAGTGTGTCGCTTTGGGTAAATGTTTTTCCAGAAGCGCGCCACGTGACAAGTTCAAAGCCCAAGGGTGCAAGATAAGATTCTATCACCGCGCGGTAACGATCAAAAATTCCCTCAGCTATATAAACTTTTCCACTCTTCAGATTTTGCAATCGTGCAGCCATTAAGATGCCTTCGACGACACTTGTGGCTCCATCATAAAGACTGGCGTTCGAAACTTCACAGCCTAAAAGATCCGCAATCATGGATTGATACTCGAAAATCATTTGCAATGTGCCCTGCGAAATTTCGGGCTGATAAGGAGTGTACGCTGTTAAAAATTCTCCCCGATTACTAATTTGGTCAATCACTTTGGGCCAGTCGTGAGAATAAACTCCTTGGCCTAAAAAAGAGACCATCTTTGAGGCTTTTACTCGATCCGCCAGTTCCGAAACATGCTCGATAATTTCGCTTTCGGACATGCCTTCTTTCATGTCTAAAAGACCTTTGAGTTTTAAATCCTGCGGAATTTTTTCAGTCAGCTGGTCAAAAGTTTTTACCCCGCAAAGAGTAAGGATCTTTTCTTTTTCGAGGGGGCTAAGGGGAAGATATCGCATGATTCGTGTTTCCTATTGCGCAAGTGATTCGTAAGCCGCGGGACTCAGTAATTCGCTGAGCTCACTTTCGGCTGTGAGTTCAAGCTCGATCATCCACGCACTTTGGTAGGGGTCTGTGTTGACGGGACTGGGTTCGTTGACCAGATCTTGATTGATTTTTACAATTTTTCCGCTGACGGGCGCATAGAGATCAGAAACGGCCTTAACGCTTTCCACCGTTCCAAACACTTCACCTTTTTTAAAAGTCTTTCCTATTTCAGGAAGTTGAATAAAGGTGACATCCCCTAACGAAGCTTGAGCAAAATCTGTGATTCCAATTTGTACAACTTTAGGAGTCGAAGTTTTTTTTAACCACTCGTGGTCTTTTGTGTAGAGCAAATCATTTTTTATCAGCGACATGGTGAATTCTCCTTTAACGTTTTAAAAAAGGTCGATCAGTTACATCAAATAAAATTTTTGATCCTCGAATATCGACACTATAGGGTGCCTGACTTTGCTGGTCTACCAAGGCCAAACCAATTGCGTGGCCAAGACTAGGGGCGTAAGTTCCGGAAGTGATTTTGCCCACTCGCAAATTGCGCGAGTCGTAAACTTCCATATCAGGACGAGGTGCCTGTTTTGAAGAATTTTTAAGCGCAATAATTTTGCGTTTGGGATTGGCTTTTGCAGCTTCTAAAGCGGCCTTACCAACAAAGTTATTTTTTTTAAATCCAATTGCCCAACTGAGTCCTGCTTCGACGGGGTTGATGTCTTCGCTTAATTCGTGTCCATAAAGGCTGTAACCCATTTCCGTGCGGAGGGTATCCCGCGCTCCCAAACCGATGGCTTCGATTTTAAAAGCGGCGCCTTTTTTAAAAAATTCTTTCCACAGAACAATGGCATCACTATTTGCGACAAAAACTTCATAACCGCTTTCGCCCGTATAACCCGTGAATGCCAAAAACACTTTAACTCCCCCAAGAACTGCTTCGCAGAATGAAAATGCTTTGGGAGGACTTTGGGCAAAGCCCATTTCTTTTAAAAGTTTAAAACTCTCTGGACCTTGAACTGCAAAAAGCGAATGGGAATCAAAGCAATTTTTTAAAGTACAATCAGGAAATTGAGTTTTGAGTGTTTGAAGATATGCAAAATCTTTTTCCTTGTTCGAAGCGTTGAGGACCAGATAAAATAAATTTTGGCTAAGTCGATAAACAATGAGGTCATCAACAGTGCCTCCATTTTCGAGACACAACAAAGTATAAGCCGCTTTACCGGGTTCCGTGTTTGTTAGATCACGAGTCAAAGAGGAATTTAAAAAATCAAAAGCTTGAGGACCTTCACAAATCGCAATGCCCATATGACTCACATCAAATATACCCACATGCGAACGGACACATTGATGTTCACTCATGAGACCCGAGTATTGTACAGGCATAGAATATCCTGCAAAAGGAACCATTCGTGCCTTGAGCCCTAGATGTTCTTCAAAAAGTGCCGTTTTTTTAAGTATTATTTCGCTGTTCATGGAAGAGGTGTAAATTCATCATTCGGCGCAGCGTTTGTCGAGAAGACATCAGCGAAATCAGGCGATTTTTGAAACACGAAGTCGAAAGGTGTTTTCCATGAGCGAGGCAACGGTCATAGGACCTACTCCCCCTGGAACTGGTGAATAGGCTTTGCATTTGGAATGAGACTCAGGGTGTACATCACCGGTGAGTTTGCCATTTTCTTGTACATGAATGCCCACATCTATCACAATGGCCCCCGGCTTTAAAAATTCCGAACTGATCAAATGTTTTTTTCCGGCCGCCACAATCACAATGTCAGCATGGGCGGTTTTTTCTTTCAGATTTTTTGTCAAACGATTGCAAATGGTGACGGTAGCCTGCTTATGGGTCATGATGACACTTGTGGGCAATCCTACCAGGCGACTTTTTCCTACCACGGTAATGTCAGTGCCACTGGGGTCTAATCCATAGTGTTCTAACAAACGGTAAATTCCCAATGGCGTAGCAGGGATAGGGTAAGCCCAAGAATCCGGAGTGCTTTCTCCCGTAAAAAGTTTTCCTTGATTAAAAGAATGAAGGCCGTCGGCATCTTTGCCTGGGGGAATAAGGTCTAAGAGTTCAGAAGTGTCCTCAGCGCTCATTTGGGGCTCGGAATCCAAGGGAAGTTGGAGCAATATCCCATCGAGATTTTCTTGTGCCGCGCAATTCTTAATGACCTTGGCAACATCGCTTTTCGATGAAGTGTTTGAAATTTTTAGATGCTCAAAATGAAAACCACATTCCTCGGCGGCTTTTTTTTTCTGGCGAATGTATGCAGAACTTGCGGGATTTTCGCCAACTTGAATCACGGCTAAACCTGGAACGCGCAATCCTTTTATTGGAAACACATCAACTTCCTGTTTTAATTTTTGAATTATCTTTTGAGCAGCAATTTTGCCATCCAGCACTAAAACTTCATTCACAAAATGATGTCTAGCGGAGCTGTCAAAGTGATGACAAGACCAAAAAAAAGAGTTTTTCGTCAAGGGTGTAGGTTGGCACATGGGTTGCAATCATTGCGGTGGGAGGGTCTATGGACGCAGGTCTTGTCAGTGCGTTGTCGGGAGCTTTGGCTCAGTCGCGCCGTGTTGAAGTGCTTGCGAACAACATTGCGAACGCCGATACTCCAGCATTTAAAGCCGATGATTTGATTTTTGATGAAGCCATTCAAGGAGCGCATCACGAAAATGCTCCCGGTGAGTTGAGTTCAGAACCTCTTAAAGAATCCGAACTCTTGTCTCGAATTGGCGACGAAAAACGCGTGGTACTTTATGGTGAAGAATTCACGGATCTTAAAAGCGGTGCCACTCGCCTTACCAACAATCCCTTAGATCTAGCAATTGAAGGTAATGGTTTTCTCGAAGTCTTGACACCTGCTGGAGTTCGTTTGACACGAGCGGGGAATTTGGCACTGGATGACAAAGCAAGATTGGTGACACGTGACGGCTTTTTGGTTCTTGGCGCTGGCTCTAAAGATGTTGATCCTGCGACCAGAGCTTTGACGATAGGACCGGGCAACCCCAATATCGATATAGAAGGAAATATTTATCAAAGTTCGGAACGTGGTGGAGCCTTGGTTGGCCGCTTAAGTATTGTGAAAGTCGAAAATCCCTCTGATTTGCGTAAGGCAGGAAATAATTTGTTTGAGGCCGGAGAAAATTCTTTCGTGAGTCCTGCAACGTCTTTGGGGAATCGGGCACCTGCAAATGTCGCTTCGTCTGAAAGCGCGGGAGCCCCAGGACAAATGAAAACAAATCCTTTGGGGTCGCCGCTCGTAGCTCCACGAGTGCGGCAAGGGATGTTGGAATCCTCAAACGTCAATCCCGTTCAGCAAATGACCCGTATGATTGAAGCCCAAAGGCTCTTTGAACAAAATATCAAAATGATGCAATCGCACAGCGATATGAATGCGCGATTGTCGGAAGTCAGTAAATTTTAAATGAGAAATGAGGGAACATGCTTAATGCTTTGAACACTGCAGCCACTGGTATGACAGCGCAGTCAAAACAAGTGGAAGTCATTTCAAACAATATTGCCAACGCAGATACCGTTTCATTTAAAAAAAGTCGCGCAGAGTTTCAGGATCTTCTCTATCAAAACATTCAAGCTCCCGGCGCCGCAACTAGCGCGACCACTCAAAATCCTACAGGTGTTCAAGTAGGTATGGGAGTAAAACTTTCTGCGACTTCGCGGGAGTACAGCCAAGGCGCACCTCGGCCCACCGGTCGAGCACTTGATATGGCTATTCGAGGTGGTGGATTTTTTTCTGTGCAAAGACCGGATGGAGAAATTGCTTATACGCGCGATGGAAGTTTTCAGCTTGATAGTGGAGGCCGAATCGTAACCAATCAAGGTTTGCCGTTGATTCCTGAGATTATAGTACCTCCGGGAACTTCGGATTTAAAAATTGGATATGACGGTCGGGTGACCGCTCGCAATGGTGCAGAAAATGTAGATTTGGGACAAGTTCAGATTACGGGATTTGCAAATCCTGCCGGACTCTCAGCTGATGGAGGAAATCTTTACAGTCCTACCGCAAGTTCCGGCACCCCTGCGGCCGCCAGTCCAGGAGATCCGGGAATGGGTTCTATTGAGCAAAATTTTTTAGAATCCTCAAATGTACAACCAGTGACCGAAATGACAGATTTGATTCGCGCACAACGAGTTTATGAATTGAACTCAAAAGTGATTGGTTCAGCAGATCAAATGATGGGAACTTTGAATCAGGTGAAATAAGTGGGGTGGAATAAAATGGCGTTAGAAAGATTTTTAAGAGAATTTTTGTTGGCTATTTTGCTAGCAATGGGACTTGTTTCTTTGCAAACCTTTGCTGCTGAAATCAAACAACCAGCCGCAAGCGCACAAGATTCTGTTTTGATAAAAGAAAAAACCTATTTTGATGTTTTTCGAGAGAGCGTCGAATTAGAAATTCAAAAGCAATTGGCCAGGAAAATGAATGTAGCACCTGGTGATTTTCAAGTTTCTCTCGAAAACATTCGTGTGACGCCCGCTTTGCCAGTTCTGAAAAAATACCCTGTCCAAATTTTGGGACTGGGTTCGGAAGGGTCGAAACGTTTGGATGGGTTGAGCAGTTTAACAATATCCATCGGTGAATCACGGGAATCAGTAGAGCTCTCGCTTACCGGTGTTTTAAAAATCACTGGGCCAGTGATTGTAGCGAAGGAAAATCTTGTGCGTGGCAGATTGCTAAATCGAAATGATTTTCGCATTGAAAAACTTCCATGGAAAACTTTACCTGGTGATTCTGCGGGCACAGCGCTTCAGGATCTAGAGGGCCGGCGTGTAAAAACTTTGATTTCGGAAGGCGCAATTGTGTGGAAAGGCCTACTGGAAGAAAACCTTGCGGTTCGTCAAGGCGACCCCGTTCAAGTGACGGTTTATTCGGGACCCGGTGTGATCATTCGGTCTCGAGGAATTGCCAGACAAGAGGGCCGGATGGGAGAGTTCATTCGAGTGGAACAAAATGACACTCGAAAAACTCTGAATGCCGTGGTTGTAGGCGAAAAAAATGTTGAGGTAAGACTCTAATGAAACTCTTAAAATTTTTTGCGATCTTGTTTTTAACCCAAGGCTGTTCCTCGACTGTTAAAAAAGTGAGCCGATGGATGGGACTTGAAGAAGCTCCAAAGCCGGAAGTGGCGCGTGCTCCCGCAAGTGAAACGGACAACACCACACTTTCGGAGCAAGAGGTGATCGGGGCAGCTGGGGATTCTGCAGGGTCCGCACCTAATTTAGGGCAAAACGAGTTCTCTCCTCAAAGTCGTTTGTTTAACGAGAAGGCACAAAATGGATATCGACGAAATGTGGATCCTTGGACGGTGACTGGAAATTATAATGAAGGATCTTTGTGGAATGCCGATTCCCAAGATAATTATCTTTTCACTCGAAACATGCTCTTTAAAGTAGGTGATTTTGTGATGATAAAAATTGAACCTGATCTTCAAGAAACTTTAAATGCAAAACTCACGGCTCTCTATAAACCCGCTAACTCCAAACCTAGTCTTAAAGATACTGTTACCGATGAAGCGGGAAAAGCCGCGGGTGCAAAAGTGGGCGAAGCGGTTGAAAAAGCGATTGGAAACAAAGCTATTGCGGATGCTGCTGCTGGAGAAACACAAAGTCGCACTGTCGCTGCCTTTACCGAAAAAGCCAGATTTTTTACAACCAAAGAAGTTCCCGTGCGTATTGTAGAAATCACATCGCGAGGCGCAATTAAAGTCGAGGGTGCCAAAAAACTTTTTCTTAAAAATGGGGCTTTTGATTTAAAAGTGTCCGGAGTTTTACGTGAGGAAGATATTGGACCTTCCAAACTTGTAGCCAGCTCTAGACTTATGGATTCCAAAGTGGAGATTATCAAATGAAGGGTAGACAGCTAAGTACATCTGAGCGCATGTTGATTGGATCAGTAGGAGCGCTGCTGGCACTCGCAAGCGTTTTGCATTCTGCACCCATCCACGCTTCCCGCATAAAAGATATTGCTTCGCTTAAGGGGGTTCGTGAAAATCAATTGATTGGCTATGGGGTTGTGGTGGGGCTCAATGGTTCAGGGGACTCGAAGAAAGAATTTACTGGAATGTCGATGACCCAAATGCTTCGGACAATGGGCGTGGATGTGAAAGCCGATCAAATCGAATCTAAAAATGTTGCAGCTGTGGTCGTAACCGCAAACTTGCCGGCATTTGCTCGTGTGGGGCAAAAAATTGATGTGACGATTTCTTCCATTGGTGATGCAAAGTCATTATCGGGTGGCACTTTGCTTTTAACTCCCATGCGCGGAGGCGATAAATCGGTTTATGCCGTGGCTCAAGGTGCTTTAATAGTTGGTGGATTTTCTGCGGGCGGTGGAGGTTCTTCTTCTACAAAAAATCACCCTACTGTTGGGAATATTCCCGGGGGTGCTTTTGTCGAACGTGAAGTGAATTTTGATTTTTCAAATAAAAGTTCACTTCGACTGGCTTTGCATAATCCCGATTTTACAACGGCGGCTCGTGTGGCTAAAACCATTAACATTGAACTCGGTGGACTTTATGCGCGGGCGCGTGATTCGTCGACGATTGATTTGATTGTGCCCTACGATTTTGAAGGTGGAGTTGTCGAACTCATTGCGCAAGTGGAACGCCTTATAGTGAATCCCGACACTCGCGCAAAAATTATTGTGAATGAAAAAACGGGTACAGTGATCGTGGGTGATTCGGTAAGAATATCGACCGTTGCTATAGCTCACGGCAATCTCACTCTTGAAGTAAAAAGTAAAGACAGCGTCAAAGAAACTGTGGACTTGGTCAAATCCGAAAATCCAGCCAAACCACAGCAAGAAACAAAAGAGAGCGTCAACGAAACGACTATCACAGTTAATGAACCTGGTGATAAACTGATCAACGTGCAACAGGGAACAACACTTGGTGATGTGATCAAAGCGCTGAATGCGCTTGGTGTGACACCACGAGATCTCATTTCGATTTTGCAAGCCTTAAAAGCGCAAGGCGCCTTGCAAGCGGATTTGGAGATCCTATGATGAATTGGCTTTTTCGCACAGGAAGTGCGTTTGGCAAAACGGATCGAGGGGTTCTAAGAAATGAATATTCCAGAATGGAATTTCGGGACTCGTCTTTGAAAGGTTTGAATTCCTCCCAGGGAACACCAGAATTGACAATCCGTGTAGATTTTAAAAAACAAAAGCAGCAAGGATGCTGTGATAATGTTTTTCAAAATCCAGAGCTCGAAGTACGCAGGAAGCGTCACAAAACTGAGGGCTCCTCGATCCAACTTTTTGGCCAGTTTCTGCCCACTAACAAAATTTTGGCAAAATTTTCTTTGATGGGTGTTGTTTTGATGACAAGCCCTCAAATTTTTGGCGCTGAGCATGGAGCGCCCAGTCAGCAAGCAGCAGTACAAGATCCCATTGATCAAGCGGCAGACCAAATGGAAGGTATGATGCTTCATTCGCTTTATAATCAGATGCTTCGAGCTCAGAAACTTGTTAACGCGGGCGATGACAATCCTTTTGCTCCGTCCCATGCGGAAATGATTTTTCGCTCAATGCAAGAGCAGGATATGATCAATCAATTGGCGAAACGGCGGCCCTTAGGCGTTGGCTCGCTCGTTGCAAGACATTTAAGAGGACAGGCTGGAATTGGCAGTGCCGTTTTGCTAGAGTCAGAGCGACAGAATCCCCGGCCTCAGAAATAAGGAGACTTGATTTCCATGGATATAACAAAAGTAGCGGATAAAAATAAAATCAATGAGGCTCAAATTTCGTCTGCTCAAGGTGCCAATCAAAGTGCAAAGGCGCGCGGTTTAAAAGAGGCTCAAGCGGAAAATACCAAACTGCGTGGAAGCTCAGAAATCTCTACCGGAAATGAAAAAGTAGAGTGGTCGGAAAATGCTTCTCTTGCGATGGAAGCAATGAATGAAGTTAAAGCCAGCCCCGATGTTAGGGCTGATCGAGTAGCGGAATTAAAAGCTGCGGTTAAAAATGGAACTTACAAAATCGACGCCGATAAAGTGGCTGAACGAATGATTCAGTCGTCTATCGAAGAGGCGTTGTTCACCAAGAAAGCTTAAGTGATCTATGATGGAAGAACGTCTTAAGTCTCTCGGGCTGATTCTTGAGAGAATGGATGTTCTTTATCAACGCGCTTTTGATCTTTTGGGTCGCGAAAAAACTGCGCTCATCCGATTTGAATACGAAGAGCTTTATAAATTGTTTAAAGAAAAGGACGAAGTGTTGACCGCGATTCGAGCGCTTGACCGTGATCGTTTAAAAGTTCAGGATCTCTTTGCTGCTCTCAACAGTTTAAATCCCAATGAAGTGAGTTTAAAAACTTTGGCCGATCATCTGATTTTTTTGGGAGGGGCGAGCGCTAAAATTGGAGAGCGCCTTCTCGTATTACGGCAGAAGTTAGGAAATACTGTAGAAGAACTTCGTCAAAAAATTGTCCTCAATCAAAGTTTTGTTTCGAAGAGTATTGAAAATCTTAAAAGCATTGCAGAACATTTTTCCGCGAATTTAGCGGGGCGCAAGGCGCCTGGTCCCAAAGGCGGAAATGTTTATACTGGCAGAGGGAAAATTGAACAGCGTTCGCCCAACACGGGTGGCCTGATTGAACGACGTTGGTAAATAGAGAGCGTTAAAGTTTTAGAGCGAAGAGGGGGGAGACAAAATGGCAGGAGGCATTACCAGTGTACTTGCGCAAGCAAAGTCTGCACTCTCGGCTAATCAAGTGGCGATGGCCACAACCGCTAAAAACGTCTCTAACGTGAATACGGATGGATATTCTCGCCAGCGCGTCGAACTCGTCACTGGCACTCCCGAATCTATTGGCAATGCACAAGTGGGCGGTGGAGTGGAAGTCGGATCGGTCTCGCGGTCAACAAACGATTTTGTCCATCGTCGATTGGTGGATGAAAAGTCGACACTTGGAAAATTTGAAGGACTCACCGAAGTCTATTCGCAATTAGAAATGGTTTTTAAAGATGATGGTGAGGGGTCGGTTACCCAGTCTGTTTCGCAGTTTTTTAATAATTTGCGAACTCTTTCCACTCAACCAGATTCCAATCCTCTTAGGACAGCGGTCAAAGAATCTGCAAAGTCAGTGACCCACAGATTCAATACCATGAGCAGTGCTATTGACGGAGTGGTGGGTGATATCGATGCGCGCATTGAAGGTTCGGTCGCGGAAATCAATCGCCTCACAGATAAAATTGCGCGCTTAAATTCTCAAATCATTGCTTACGAAATTAAGGGGCACGGCACAGTCGCAAACGATGAACGCGATCAACGAGACAGCGCGGTGCTGGAGTTGTCTAAACACGTCAATGTCAAAGTCACTGATCTAGAAAATGGCGGCATCAATGTCGCGGCAGGGCCACTGGGACCGTTGGTGATGTCCAATGATCGACAAGAGTTGGGCGCTTTTAGAAGTCCTGATGGTCCGAATACAAATGCAGTAAGAATTTTTATGCTGTCGCCACACAATTCGTCGCCGGCGAAAGATGTGACGGAAAAATTTGAAAGCGGTCAAGTTGGGGGACTGGTAAATTTGCGTGACCAAATCGTTCCCCAGTTTCGCGATAAAGTGGACAACCTGGCTTATAACTTGGCAAGTTCCGTGAACAATGTTCATCAAAACGCCTATACGAAGAATGGTTCGCAAGGAGTAAATTTTTTTACAAAGCCTATGGGACTTGAAGGTGCTGCCGCTTCGCTTTCTCTATCAAATGAAGTGGACAGTGACGTTGGCAATATCGCTACTGGCGAAACGCCCAATGCTCCAGGGGACAATCGGGCTTTGCTGGCGATCACCGATTTAGAAACTGCAAAAATCTTTGATGGGGGCCAACATAGTTTTAGTGACATGGCGACCTCAATTGTGGGATCTTTGGGGGTACAGGTCAAAACGGCAAATGATTCACTCGAAACTCAACGAGGAGTGGTGGATCAGCTCGACACTCTGGCAAAAGCGGCTTCGAGTGTGTCGCTTGATGAAGAAGCTATGAATATGTTGAAGTTTCAAAAGGCTTTCGACGCCAATGCAAAAATGATTCAAGTCGCAGATCAGATGATGGACACGGTCATTAATCTGAAGAGGTTTTAACGATGAGTTCGCGTGTTCCTGACAATGTTCTTTATCAAAAGGGGCAAATTTCGTTAGACCGCGCGCGTTCGAACATGGTTCGAAATCAAGAAAAAGCGTTAACAGGAAAAGCCGTCAATCGCCCAAGTGATAATCCTGTGGCAGCGATGAAGATTTCGCAAATGACAAGTATCATGAACCGTGACGAGACAGTTTCGACAAATTTAGACGTCGCTTCAAATCTTCTCACGATGACAGATGCTTCTCTTGGCGAGCTAACCGATGTGATGAGCCGCGCAAAGGAACTGGCCGTTCAAATGGCTTCGACGACCAATCAAAACGAAGATTCGCGTAAAGCTGTCGTGCAAGAAGTTGAGCAACTCATGCTGAGAGCCGTTCAAGTAGGAAATACGCGAATGGGTGATCGCTATATTTTTGGAGGCTATCAAAGCGATAGGCCGCCTTTTGATCATCAAGGTAATTATTTTGGAGATGCGGGTTTATTTGAAATTGAAATGGATCGCGGCTCTAAGCTGGCCATCAACGTTCCTGGAGTATTGCCTTTTTACGGGATTAACGAAATTCCCACAAAAAGCGCGGAAGATTCTCAGGACCCTACGCTTAAGTCAGCGCCCGTGATTTCGGGCCTTTTGCGGGAACCCGCGAACATTGAAATGAATAATCTTGGTCTTGATCCCGATGAGGAAGATGATCAAGGGCAAATTTCCGAAATCAAAAGCCGTAGTGGCGTAAATATTTTTCTTGAAATTAATAAATTTGCGGATGCTTTAAAAACCAATGATACGCAAAATCTTCATATGTCGATTGATCGACTGGATGCAGGTTTTAAACAAGTGCTTTCGGCTCGTGCGATGGTGGGTGCCAAGCAAAATATTGTGCGTATCTCGCAAGACGCGCTTGCGGGATTGAAAGTCAACAATTCCGAGTTAAAGGCCCAAGCTGAAGACGCAGATGTGTTGCAGGTCTATGCGGATTTGGCAAAAAATGAGAACGTTTTGCAGGCGACCCTTGAAATTAATAAAAAGTTGATCACCCCCTCGCTCCTTGACTTTTTAAAATAGAAAAAAGTCAAAGGTAACAGAATCTTGACGCCTTGCGCTTTTTTGACACTCATGTCAGAATTGAGCTTGGAGGGTGGACAAAGGATGGGGAAATCTTGTGGCAAAATTCGATGACTCATCTGAGCGAGAATCCAAGCCAATTTTTGTTCAAAAACCAAGCATGATTTCAGAATTTATAAACGAAGCACGAGATGCAGAAGTTGCGAATCCGGCTGCGCCTGAGAGTTCAAGTCTTCGCGAAATTTCGGTCGCAAAGCGCGCGCGCATCTGGGCTGTGGGCGGAGGTAAGGGTGGAGTTGGAAAAAGTTTAATCTCTGCCAACTTTGCATTGACCTTAGCCCGTAGAGGTCGCTCGGTGATTGCCATCGATCTTGACTTGGGAGGATCCAATTTACACACCTGCCTAGGAATAGATCCACCAAAAGCGGGAGTGGGTGATTGGGCTGCGGGACGTATCAAAGACATAAAAGAAATTATGAATCCGGTAGCTCCGGGTTTAAAAATTATCAGCGGTTCCGCAGATCCCGTGCAAATCACTGAGCTTATGGAAAATCGCAGGCAAGATCTTGCCAATATGATCTACAGTATTGAGGCAGATGATGTGATTATTGATCTTGGCGCAGGCACGCATGATTTTACCATTGAATTTTTTAATTTAGCTGACGAAGGCATTTTGTCGATTCTTCCCGAACCCACTTCAGTCGAAAATGCTTATCGCTTTATCAAAGCAGTTTTTTATCATCGTTTAAAAAGTTCCGATGTGTCTGCTGGAATCAAAGAAGTCATTGATGCAGCCATGGATCAAAAAAATATTTTGGGTATTCGCACACCCCATGATTTGTTTGCCATTGTGGAAAGATTAGACAGCCAAGCTGCGGCGACCCTTCGAAGCACGGTCAAATCGTTAAGTCCGTCCATTGTTATCAATCAAGTCAGATCTCAAGTGGATATCGATGTCGGTCGGGCGATTTGTTCTGTTTGTCGCAGATACTTTGGAGTGGAATTAAAGTATGCGGGATATATCGACTACGATAATTCTGTTTGGAAAGCTGTTCGTAGCAAAAAAGCAGTGATACAAGAGTATCCTTATTCCGTGCTGGCAAATCGAATTGAACATCTGACAAAAGCCTTGTTGGGCGAAGAAAAAGGTCTCTTTCCATGATGGACGAAGCGAAATCAAAATCTCGTCGGACAAATTTTTATCTGACTTTAGATATCGGGCCTGGTGCAAGTCACAATGAAATCTTACACGCCTACAACCGCGCAAAAAATACTTATTCGGGTGGGTCATTGGCGGGTTACACCTTGATGGATGCAGGTGATGCATCAAGTATTATGGAAGAAATTGAAGAAGCTTTTGCAATTTTAGGAAATCCGGCCAAACGACGAGAGTACGATTTGCAAATGGGATTTAACACTTGGAACGAAGATCCCGCTATGAAGCCTCAAAATTTAAGTGCTGCAGATTTGTTAGGTGTTAAAGGTCCTGTAAAAGAAAAAGCACCACAGCCTCAAATGATTGCAACGCCAAATATATCATCAGTTGCAGCGGGCATTGCTTCCATCGGGGACATGTCATTTGAAGGTCTTTCGGAAGCGACGGATCTGAGTGTCGAGAATGTTATTCCGCTCAAACCTCTTCAAGAGAATGTGGCAAAACAACCCACTGCGCATCAAACTTCAAATCGAGCGGCTGTAGGTGGAGTGGAATTTGAAGCAAATCCTGAGTTCGAGAAACAAATTCAAAATTGTAGCGACCTTACGGGCGAATTTTTAAAAGCGGTACGAATTTATCGTCGCTACACCGCCGAAACCTTGGCGCTCCGCTGTAAACTTTCGACAGCACATATTTTAACGATTGAGAACGAAGACTCCTCGCAAATGTATCAGCCTGTATACTTGCGTGGACACGTTTATTTAATTTGTCATGCGTTGGATATTCCTTTTGCCGACCGCTTGGCTAAGCAGTTTGTCGATCGAATGTTGAATAGTGGTAAACTTGCACAGCAAAGATTTAAGTGATTTTTTGGTGAAGCTTGGATTTTAAAAAAGTTTTTCCTATGCTACTCGATGAATCTGCAGACGGTATGCGTTTAGATTCGTTTCTTCATTCAAAATTTCCACAGTTTTCGCGAAGTCGTTGGAGTCAAGTTTTAGCTCGCGGAGTGCTTCAGCTTAATCATAAAGCTGCAGAATCTTCGACTCGTTTAAAAAATGGTCAAACGCTGACATTTAACGCAAGTGAAGATATTCATATTTTGGATTCGACACAGATCGCATTTGAGTCTGCCGAAAATTTGAAGAATTTAAAATATAAAGGCGAAGTGCCTAGCATTCTTTTTGAAGACGATGACCTTTGTGTCATCGATAAACCTGCAGGTCTTGCTGTGCATCCTGGAAGCGGACTTCAGCTAGATGAAACGCTAGTCGGTTGGGCATATGCTGAAAAAAAATACGACGCCGAACTTGTTGATGAACTTTTAAAAGCAGGTCCCTTAGATTTGGAAGTGCGTCGTCCGGGGATCGTCCATCGTTTGGACAAAGGCACATCGGGCGTTATGGTGATCGCAAAATCTCGCAGAGCTCATCAACCTTTGAGTGAGCAATTTTCCAGAAGAGAAGCTTCGCGCCTTTATTTTGCGGTCATTCCTGCAGGCATTAGTAAAATTTTAGAAAAACGCAGTAGTCAACTTGATGCTTGGCTGCAAAAACAGCCTTGCCCTTTGGCCATTCAAGTGAACTCTTCAAAACTTTTTTCTTTTGTGAGTTTTTTAGAAAGAGATCCCGTGAGCCGAATCAAATTTCGGGTCAGTCCGTTGTTGATGGGCAAAAAAGCGATCACTCACTTTATTGAAGTTTCTAAAAGTGATACCCATTCGCTTGTGGAACTTAAACTTGAAACGGGTCGTACCCATCAAATACGTGTGCATTTAGCTTTCTTAGGTTTTCCAATTTTAGGGGATCACGTTTACGGTGGGAAGGAAGATTCGAGAATTCGTCTTCACGCGCATTCACTGACCTTGACCCATCCGATTAGCAAAGAGCGAATGCAGTTTTCAGCTCCTTGGGATGAGAAGTCATTGTGTGAACTCTCCGCGATGGGTTTAGTTCCTGAATCTCGAATTTTAGAAGCCATAAAAGGTGGTGCTTCGATTTCCAACAATGACTCAGTTGAGGAATTTCATGAGTGAACGTCTTGAGTTTCCCTTGGCACAAGGATGGACCAAAGGATTAGTGCTCTGCTTTGAAGATAAAATTTCTTCTCTTCAATTTGATTGGACGAGTGCGGCTAACGTCCAACAAGTTCACGGGAAGGATATTGTTGAGTGCACGTCGCTTCAGCAGCTAGGAGAGCAGCCTTTTGCCACGGCTGACGGGATTTTTGCACGCGGGGAATTTTTTAAGAGTTCGCAAATTAAACTTGTAGTTAAAACGGCTGATTGTATGCCGCTCATTATGGTGGATCGGCAAAGTGAATGTGTCGTCGCGATTCACGCAGGTTGGCGCGGGCTGGTCGCAGGAATTCACAGGGTTCCATTTGAAAAAAAACTTCTCGATCCAAAATTTACCTGGGTGTGGTGTGGACCTTCTTTGAATGGAAAAAATTTTGAAGTGGGCGAAGATATGTGGAGTCAGTTTTTGCCTGAATACACAGCAAATGAAAAATTTTTTTCTAAACACTCTGATCCCGCTAAAAGATATTTTCATTCTTGGAATTTTATCGAACACGATCTGAGATTGCAGGGGGTCGATATGGTTTATAACGTGGAAGTTGATACCTTTGAAGGTCGCTCTTTTGCAAGTCACCGACGCTCGCTGCAAAATGGTGAAAAGCGTTTAAGTAATTTGTCGTGGGTGGGGTTTGGCTCTTCCTAATACTAGTTTAAATCTATTGCTTCGGGCTCGCGATATAAAAGTGTCGATATGGTCAAAACAAATAATTTTTAATTTGGGAAATTACAAATTCACAAAAAAGTCTTTCAGTTTCAAATGGAGATCTCGAGGCAAACTCTTCGAGGCGTACATTTCAGTTCGAGCTAAATTGTTTTCGAAAACTTCAACTCATCATCTCACTTTCATCTCAAAACACTCGCAAGAACTCTGCCAATTCTTCGATCCATCGCCATTTTATGGATTTTGGCCCATATCGCAAAAAAAAGCGTTGTAAGGATCTTCATTCACTTTTTCCACTGTTAGATTTTTTGCAGCAAAATCTAATACCTACTAAATTTGTGAAGATGCCTTCACAGAACGTTTATGAAATCTTAATGAAGGAAAATCCAACACGAAGCTACACTCGAGTGACATGCAGTACGTAAAAATGAAAACAAAAAGTTTATTCAAACCACTTGTATCTTTGCTCTTTCCAGTAGTGGTTTCAGGCTGCCTTCCCGACGCAAGTGTCATAGATGATGGACATGCCCCAGGTTTGAAAGTCGAAAATTCTGCTCCTGTGAGTGTTGATTTAAGTCTGAGTCTTGAAAAAAATGGCGACCTAAGCGGCACACTGTTGGGGAGTGATGCAGACTCAGACACTTTGACCTTTACAATCGTTGAACAAGGAGCACTTGGAATTTTAACTCTTAGCAACGCAAACTCAGGTGCTTTTCGTTATGTTGCAAATGCCAATGTCACTGGTCTTGACAGAGTCACCTTTAAAATAAGTGATGGTAAAACGGAATCCAAAGTCGCAAGTCTTAGTATTGAAATTGTTGATTCCGAAGTGGCGCCCGTAAATTCCACACCCTCAGCCACAGCTTTGTCCTTTAGCACAAATGAAGATGTGAATTATGTGAGTGACGGCACAACGCGCGCCCATTTAGCAGGCGTTGATGCTGAAAGCTCGGCATTAGGTTGTGCTAAAGCCAGTGATCCGTCGCATGGTGCAGTGACTGTCAATTCCGATTGTTCGTTTAGTTATGCGCCGACCGCAAACTACAATGGTAGTGATTTTTTACTTTTACAGTAAGTGATGGCGTTAACACTTCTGCAGCAGCTACAGCGACGATCACAGTGTCTGCGGTAAATGATTCACCTTCAGCCTCAGTATTGTCATTTAGCACAAATGAAGATGTGAACTACGTGAGTGACGGCACAACGCGCGCACATTTAGCAGGGACAGATATTGAAAACTCAGCCATAACTTGTGCTAAAGCCAGTGATCCGTCGCATGGTGCAGTGACTGTAAATTCTGATTGTTCGTATACTTATGCGCCGACCGCAAACTACAACGGAAGTGATTCTTTTACTTTTACTGTGAGTGATGGAGCATTAAGTTCATCCGCTGCTACAGCGACGATCACAGTGTCTGCAGTAAATGATGCACCTTCCGCAACTTTACTATCCTTTAGCACAAATGAAGATGTGAACTATGTGAGTGACGGCACAACGCGCGCACATTTAGCAGGGACAGATATTGAAAATTCAGCCTTAACTTGTGCTAAAGCCAGTGATCCGTCGCATGGAGCAGTGACTGTAAATTCTGATTGTTCCTTTAGTTATGCGCCGACTGCAAACTACAACGGAAGTGATTCTTTTACTTTTACAGTAAGTGATGGATCATTAAGTTCCTCCGCTGCTACAGCAACGATCACAGTGTCTGCGGTAAATGATGCACCCTCAGCCACAGCATTGTCCTTTAGCACAAATGAAGATGTGAGTTATGTGAGTGACGGCACAACCCGCGCCCATTTAGCAGGTACAGATATTGAAAGCTCAGCCTTAACTTGTGCTAAAGCCAGTGATCCGTCACACGGTGCAGTGACTGTAAATTCTGATTGTTCATTTAGTTATGCGCCTACTGCAAATTACAATGGTAGTGATTCGTTTACATTTACAGTAAGCGATAGCGTTAATACTTCTGCAGCAGCTACTGCAACAATCACAGTGTCTGCAGTAAATGATGCACCCTCAGCCACCGCATTGTCATTTAGCACAAATGAAGATGTGAGTTATGTGAGTGACGGCACAACCCGCGCACATTTAGCAGGCGTTGATGCTGAAAACTCGGCCTTAGGTTGTGCTAAAGCCAGTGATCCGTCGCATGGAGCAGTGACTGTAAATTCCGATTGTTCGTTTAGTTATGCGCCGACTGCAAACTACAATGGTAGTGATTCGTTTACTTTTACAGTAAGTGATGGAGCGTTAAGTTCATCCGCTGCTACTGCGACGATTACAGTAAGCCCTGTCAATGATGCACCCACGAGTTTAGGTCCCGTGAGTACCGTGACAACTTCTGTCGATGTCGCTGCGTCTATAACTCTTACTTCAACAGATGTTGAAGCGAGTTCGTTGACCTACACTGTCACCAGTCAACCTGTTTATGGCACACTCAGTGGCACGCCTCCAAATTTAACATATACTCCTCTTAATGATTGGGCAGGCAATGACAGTTTTCAATTTTCCGTCAGTGATGGCGAGTTGTCGAGTTCTGCAACGGTCACGATTCTTGTCAATGACACCTTTGAAAGTGCGGCTGATCAAGTCAGTATCACTTATCCTTCGAACAACGTGACCGGGCTTTCTTATGTTTATTATTCCAATTGTTCATCTGCGGGATTTACAGCGAGCACCCCAACAATTGATCCACTCAATGCTTCGTTGACGAACAATTCAAAATTTAAAGTTGTGGTACGGAGCGCAGTCCTGCCCGTTTCAATAAGTTGTCAATCTGGAACGACAACTTGTGCCTACTCAAATGCCGGTTCAGGAGAGGTGACTCTACTCCCTGGCGAAACAAAGTCGGCAATAGTTGGGTATGCGATGGCCTCAATCACCTATACTGCCTTTGCATCAAAAACCTACTCGACAGTCTCAAATCTTCGCTACGTGGTGAACGTGATTCGAGATCCAGGTGGCTATCTGGGAACCACAGCAAACTCTACGAATGTACATTATTCAACTTGGAAGTCGCTGCTTCTTGGTCCATTAACAAGTGCCTCTGCGACTTCAGACCCGGTGTATGCACATAGCCCCGAGGTCTTTTATAAATCTTTTGACCTCAATACTAATTATACAAATTCAGGCACGACTGAAATAGTCGACGGAGGTTGCGGTGGAGATTAAAATGTATATGAAAAAATTTATTTTGCTATCAATGGTCGTCGCGGGAAACTCTGGAGTGCATGCGCACTCGGGAGATAGTCTGGCTGCAAATTTTACATACACGGTAAACTATACTCCACCTACTACAAATCTCGTATCAGGTAGCTGCGGTTCCTATGTTGCCTCAGATTATACCTCCATTGCGAGAGTAAATAATTCGGGAGCTAGAGCCTATTTTAGTTTTCTCCAAGGTTATGATTCTGCCGTTGGACTTAGCTTTCAATCATCTAATCCTACGCCAAACACTTTGATCAATAGCGGTGCAAGTTCAAATGCCGCAGCATCAACCTATGCGTCTAACACGGTTTGGGATCAAACAGCTTCGTGGTCAAGGACAGCTCCACACAACAAAGTTAAAATCGCTTTTCTCGAAGAACCAGATGGCAGTACATCACTTGATGCCAACGATTTTTTAAAGTCGCCAGATGTTTCAAATGCTAGCCCTTCTTGGTCGGGACGGAGTATTAAAATTTCTTATCATTTTTCGCAACGCACATACGCAAATCAAACTGGATCGTATTTTTATGACTCAACTGCTTATTGCGATTAAAAAAAGGTTTCACAATCAGCTCGTCCACAAGCTTAGTTAGCTTAGCTCAAGAATACTTGCATGAGAAATATAGGAACCACTTGCTTCTTTGACGTTTGGATTATCGACAAAATCCAGGGTTTTTGAGTCGATTTTTGCAAGATGTCCATGTCGATTGGCAGAAACAAAATATCCCCCATCCGGACTTAAGCAAAGTCCCGTAGGTCGCGGCGAAGCTAACACCCGCAACAACTCACGATTCTTATAGTTCCAAAACAAAATACAATTTGAATCAGGATAGGTGGCCCCCAATGTGTGATGCTTTTCATCTAAGGATAAGCTCAAGGCTTGGCCGTGAAGATTGGCTGATATTTTTTCGGATACAGGCAGAGCAATCATTGCGGCAGAGCCATTTTTATAAAATACTTGTCCCGCCAGGGTCTTTTGATGAGGCGTGCACGCAATAAAAATCTCACTAGAATCGCGGCTTCGCTCAATATGAGCAAAGGTGCTATCTATTGCCTGAGCTTTTTCGGAATCGACGATTTTATTATTGCTAAGATCAATGCGATTAAGACTTGCGAATTCTGTTCCGGGAAATCCACCGTTCACTACTAATATTTCATTTGAGTCCGGCAAAAGGCTCACATCATGTGGAAACATGCCACCACTATCGATTTGTGAAAGTTCCTGATAACTATTGAAATCACGAACACTCAGAGCTCCTTTAGCCGAGCCATTGAAGACTTCAGAATTCAACAGTATTTTTTGATGAGGAAGAAAGGCTCCGTGCCCATAATAGTTTCGTGTGTGATGACAGAGACTTTCTTTGACGGATAAATTCTTCATGTCAGGGTCAAGTGTGATCTCAATGGCTTTGTCTCCTCTTTTGGGAAGCATGACATAGGAACGGCTTTTCACAGGATGTTTAAGCGTTGCATGACCTCGAATAGGAACTTTAAAATGAAAATTGTTCCCCGATCTGATTGATTGAAGCGTGATAAAAACTTCTTTTGAGGCAAATTCTAAATTTGTCTTTTCCGTTGTGTATGGAGAAAAAAAGTAGAAATCCTTTTCCGACTTGTTTTGGGAACCCCGCCATTTGTGCGTGAGATAGCCAAGTGAGGCGGCACCTAAAAATGCCCCGCTTGCTTTTAAAAGCTCTCTCCTCGATAATTTTGGGCTTGGCAATTTTCTCTGTCCTTTCTATTGCTTTGAGAGCCTAAAGACTTCAATCAAAGTGAAAGCATATTCTAGCATTAGGAAAGGGACACATCGAGCGATGTCAAAGCACTGACCATTTACCAGAAACATTTGTTAGCTTGCGAATGCGGCGAAACTCCACGGAAAGCAAAGAAAAGGCGCTTCCACATGGGTGCCTCGCCATAGACTTCACGAAGTTGTTCGCTGTCAAAAAATTTATTTTCTCCATCAGCTAAAATTTCCAACCGAGGTGAATCATTGCGATATCTATAGTAATGGGCAAATCGTTGTATTTCAATTTTCGGGATGAGTACCGGAGTCGAAGCAAACAACCACCGAAATTGACCTCTCTCTTTTTCTGCTTTTAAAATATTCCCTTGCCCGGAAAATTGTATTCGCTGTACCTCAACCAAATCAGAAGTCCATTCAATAATTTGAAGCTTGAGGAGAAAAGGGAAGACATGATTGGTGTGGTTTCCCTCAACTCTCAAATTGCTAAACATTGAAAAATTCGAAACTGTTCGAAATCCAAAATATGGCGACAAGCCATGAATCAAAATACACATAAAAAAAAATGCTATCTTCCAATTGCTAGTCACTATTCGCATACTAAGGAAATTTTTTGAAGGATAGGAAAGTGGAAAGAGTTCTCGAGAAATGAGAAGTATCCCGCCAGCCCAAAAAATGTTGGTCAAAAGGAGAGACGTTCCATTGAAATCATAAGAAGGGAACAGCTCTGTGAGTGTTCTTAAAATTAAACATAGGCCAATCCAAAAGAATGATCTTTTAAAAGAAAAGAGCCTTGTGCTTGGCTCAGAAGTGGGCACAACTAAAAATAAAATTGCCACAATAAGAGTCGAAAAATCGCGAAATCCGCAGAACCCTAGAAATATATGAAAGCTCAAGCAAAGCGCAATGATGAATCTATTCGTACGGCCGATAAAAAATGCAATGCCCAGGAGGGCTTCTACTAGAAGTGAGGAGATGGCGAAAATTTTTTGAAATTCTCCATGAGGGAATCCTGAAGTAAACCATTCCAAAAGATTCCAGCCATTTTCCCGATGAAAGCGGAGGAAAACCATTTTGCTACACGATTCCGAAGACAAAAGAAAATCCCAGTTGAGTTTGTGAAAAACGGCGAATCCATATGTCACTGCAAGTAAAAGCGCAAAGAGGGATCTTCCGCCCGAAGTCGCAAGCTGGAAGAGTTTGAGATGCGCTAAACAAATCAACGCAACAAACAAAGTTAGCAGGACGACATGATTTGATGGAGCTGGCCAAGATTGGCAAAATAGACCGAGGCTTAACGAAAAAGTTATGAGTGATGTTGCCACCCGAATTTTTCGGAAAGCTAGGCAAACACCCAAAGTGAGAAACACCAAACCCCAGGCATTCGCTTTGGTGTCGAGATAGTGTTCTACCCAGGCCCAATTGATGAGGAAAAAACTTATAACAAATGATTGCGCGTGAAAAATCGAAAAATCTTGATTTTTAAATGAGAATTTTTTTAATAAATAGATCATCTATGACCTCAAACCAAATAAGTTCTATTTTTTAAATGGCCAAATGAAGCAGACCAAAAAAAAATGAAACTCGATTTCGCTAAGCGGATTGAAAAGGACTTTCTGGAATATGCTTCCAAAATTAGAAAATTTGCAATTGTCGAGGCTTCGCTTACGAGTTGAGAAAGCCTTATTCGGGAACAACCTGAACAGTGATACGGCCTGTTCTTACACCAATGAGGTTATAGGCCGATGAGTTTCGTAGTTGCACCCATGCCTGATAAGTACCTGGGGCCAGCACCCCGGAAACGGTGTGGAACGCTGCCGTCAATCGGATTTCTAAACTCGCATAGGTGGCCGCGCTCGAGGCCGAGAGAATAGCGCCGAGGCCCTGTTGGAAGTTTTCGCTATGAACGAAAGTGCCTGGAGCCGCGGTGTTCTCGATTCGCAAGAATCCAGTCACCAAACCTCCCTTGTCGCGGCAACTAAGGGCGGTATTGGTTTGGGTGCACCCCGAAGGGTTGACGTCGATGTTCGCGATCATCATCACTTTGGAAGGAGTCGTCACTCTGAACTCGACGCGGTGTGAATCCTGTGTCACGCCAGTGGCAAGGGCTCGAGGTGCCGTGATCGGCCCACCGGAAAACAATTGGGCGTAAGTGGTTTGGGCGGCGCTAAGAATCACGAAAGAAATAAGATAATGTTTCATGGAAGCAAGTCCCTAACCCAGAAGTACGAAGCTCGGCAAGAAAATTCTATTTGCCGGTCCAAGAGGCGATCGTTTGTGAACGTCCGGTGGGTCTTCAAAACTTGGGACTTATGTAGCCAAAATACCGAAGCAGCGGAGTTGAGCTTATTTCAATTTGAAATCATTGCTAAAAACCTGCTCCCACGAGAGCGAAATTTTAGGGAGGTAAATCCATCCAGCACCTTTGGGGAAATTTTTAGGTGGAACTTCGGCAAGATCGCGGGCAATAAGATGCTCTTGAAAAGCGCACAAAAATGCATAAAAGCAATTTAAATTAAGAATCATCAACTCGAGATCTTTTTCATAGATAAAAAGTTGAGGAGCTTTTTTGTTTATTTCAGCAAAGATTTTTTCCCGAACACTTACACCTTTTTCAAGATCCGAAAAATCACGATACAAATTTTTATTAACACCCAGCGAGCTAATCAAACGAGCCAACGTGGCGCGAGGATTCACTTCGTGAAGCGGGTGTGGAAGGCGAGATTTTAAAACCTGCAGACGCGCGGTGATGGGAGCTAGGTTTGCGCCCAAAGCCTCAGCGCACAAAAATTTTTCTTTTGTTAGATAGCGTAAAAATATTTCACATGGCCTCTCGTGATAAGTCGAAAATGGCCGTGGACTTGGTTTTAGACGTCTCCATTGTTCAATCATCCATGCAATTTGATCTTGCCGCAATTGAGATTTTGGATGTGCTGGGTCATTGTCGGCTAAACTTTCTAAAAATTGCGGCGGCAAATCCAATGGTCCGTGAACGCCACAACCATTCAGACGTACCCCTTCGGGGCAGTAACTTTGTAATGTTTGAAGGAGAAAATCGTCTGAACTCATTTCTTCGATGCCGCTCAGTTTAAATTCGATTTCCGAAAGAATAAGTCTCTCGGTTTTGGGATAGAAATCCAAAACGGCTACGGCGCTTTTATCGTTTTTTGCCCCCGAGACTTCAAAGCCCAGGTTTCTAAAAAATTCGTTGGACATCGCCCCTCTATTCTAGCTTATTTTGAGCTAAACTTGGTTGGGATTGGAAGCGAAGATAAGATGAAAGTCATTGGGCTCACCGGAGGAATTGGAGGTGGTAAATCTTCAGTTCTTCGGGAATTTAAATTAAATGGCGCTGCAGTGCTTGATACCGATGCGCTTTCGCGCGAGGTTGTCAATCCTTTGACGGCCCAAGGAAAAAAGACGCTCCAAAATATTGCTCAATGCTTTGGACCACAATCCATTAGTGGTCATCAATTGAATCGTACTTATTTAAAGGAGTTAATCGCTCAGGATCAGGAATTCCAAAAAAAGCTAGAAGCAATCACTCACCCCGAAATTCTATTTTTGGTTCAAGAATTTCTGAAGGAACAATTTCAAAATGGAACCGCAATTTGTGTCATCGAAGGAACGCGTTTGGTAGAGTCGGGCTTCGCTAAAGATCTTGATGCGCTAGTGATGGTGGAATCTCCTTTAGAAAGCCGCATCACAAGAGTCATGGAGCGAGATCATATTGAGCGAGCTTTTGTCGAGCGATTGATTTCTATCCAAAATTTATCAACGATGCGAAGTGCGGCGCAGTATTTCATTCACAATGATTCTGATTTAAATCATATCAAATCCCAAGTTGAAGAATTGATAAAAAAGCTGTCTGTGAACAATACAAAGGAGATCAAATGACTAACAAAAAGCTCGCATTGGTAACGGGTTCTGCGCGTGGTTTGGGACTTGCAATGGTACAGGCTCTTATTCATGATGGATTTGAAGTGGTCGGGTGGGATTTAAAAAACGAATCGAAGTTTCAGCACCCTCTGTTTCATTTGGAAAGTGTCAATGTTACAGATGAAAAGTCTGTAGAATCCAACGCTCAAAAACTCAAAGAGAAATGGGGTGTACCCTCAGTTTTAGTGAACAATGCAGGAATTACGAGGGACTGCATGCTACATAAAATGAGCGTGGAAGATTTTGAAGCGACGTGGAAGGTCAATGTTCTGGGCACATTTTTACCCACAAAAATTGTGGGAGGATTTATGCGCGACGAGCAAAGTCAGCTTCTCAAACAGTCTCAGCCTCTGCCTTTTAAGAGAATCATTATGATTTCATCAATCGCAGGAGTATATGGAAACGTGGGACAAACAAATTATGCCGCGAGTAAAGCTGCAGTTGTGGCATTTATGAAGAGCGTATCCAAAGAATGGGGTAAGTTTCAAATCAGTTGTGTTGCCATTGCACCGGGACTTATGAAAACTGAAATGACGGAGACAATTCCTCAAGAAGTTTTAAATCAATTTTTAAGTCGCACTCCTCTGGGACGAATGGGAACAGCCGAAGAACTGGGAGCACTCGTGGCATACTTAAGTCAAGCAAACTCAGGCTTTCTACACAGTGAATTGATTTCATTTGGTGGAGGTCTTTTGCTTTGATTTTTGTCCAAGTACAAAACTTTTTTCGGCGAACTTTAAAATGGGCAGTATTTTTTGCCGGACTCAACACGTTTCAGTTTCCAGTTTATGCGAGAGATTACGCTGATCTCTTTGCAACACCGCGGGGCTTGTCGCTCGGAGGAGCCCTCACCGCTTCCGTGGATGATAGAAGTTCATTGGCCTATAATCCAGCGGGTCTTGCATTGATGGAATCTCAGGAACTCAGACTTCCGGATTTAATCATGGCGCAGTTTTCGCCCGATATATTAGATGTCTATGGCAAAACACAATCTCTTGATGTGTCGGGTGGTGGACTTGCCATTGCAAATGCGCTTCGCGAATTTGATGGTACGGCGGTTTCGCTGGGTTTGGATTTGTTAGGAATGGGCTGGTATCGAAGGCAGATGGCGATTCAGTTTAATTTGCTTTCGCTAAATTTAGCCTTGCGTGTGCGCACTCCTTCCATTTTTTTTGCACGCCTCAATGCAAAAATAACTACGGATAGTGGATTGAGTTTTGGTTACGCTCAACCTTTTTTAAATAACCATTTCAGAGTGGGTTTTGTTTTTCGACCCTTGCTCGTGCGCGCAGGAATGGAGAAAGTTTTGCAAAATCAAGACATCGCCAATCTTTCTGGCATTGTTGGCGAAATGGGAGTGGGATGGGGTTTCGACGGTGATTTAGGAATTCAAGGAAATAGTCCCAGCTTTTCTCTATTTGGATTTCGTCTAAAAGTCCTCGCGGGTTTAGTGCTACAAAATTTAAGAGCCGAAGATTTTTCCGGTGTGCTTAAAACGGGGCTTTCGACTCAGGTACCACCTTTAGAACGTCGAGGATCGGCGGGCATCGCATTACGCCTAGACGAAACTCGAGCGGTTGTGCCGACCCTAAATATTGATTGGCGAGAAATTGGAGTGAAAACTGATCACCCGATCGAGCATCTTTGTATTGGTGCTGAATTTGTTTTGCAACCTAGGACATGGTTTCGATCTATACTCCGCGGACATTTTTCGAGAGCGCAATGGGGTGGGGGAATTGCAGGTCGGCTGGCATTTGGTGAACTTGAAATCGGGACTTATGCTGTGAACTTAGGACGAGGACCTGGGGTGGGCACACACCGCAGAAATTACGCTTCCCTATCAGCGCGTTGGTAACTTTGCTTCTTCAATGACTTTTAGAAATTCTTTTTCGTCAAGAACTCTGACATTGAGCTTGGTGGCTTTTTCTAATTTTGACCCTGCTTTTTCTCCTGCTAGTAAATAATCCGTCTTTGCAGAAACGGATTCACTGACTTGAGCACCGAGTGAGCGGAGTTCATTTTTAAATTCATCACGGGATTTCGAAAGAGTACCGGTGATAACAAAAGTTTTTCCACTCAAAGGACCGGCTTTTTCTTTTTCGATTATTTTTTCTATGAACGCGTTTTTCAGTCCCAAAGTTTCAAAATCGTTCAGGAGATTTAAAAGGTCTGGATCTTTTCCAGCTTGTGAAATAGCCATTGCAGTTTCGGGACCAACGTTTTTTAGCTCCAGTAATTCCTCTTCCGATTTTTGAAAAAGCTTTTTAATGGATCCGCATTGCTCGATCAAATCAAACGAAGTACTTTCACCGAGGAGTTCGATACCCAATGCGTACAGTAATCTTGCGGGACTTTGATTTTTAGAATCTTCAATGGCATTTAACATTTTACTAACAGATTTTTCGCCACGTCCCTCTAGTTTGAAAAGTTCATCTTGGTGATTTCTGAGTCGGTAGATATCACTTAAAGTTTTTAAAAAACCGAGGTCTACAAATTTTTCAATCCATTGGTCACCCAACCCGCGAATGTCCATTGCCCCTCGAGATGCGAAATGCTTAAATCGTTCAATGATTTTTGCGGGGCACGTTTTGTTGGGACAAAAAAGTGTGCTTTTACTTTGTTCGAGCGGACTTTTGCAAACCGGACATTGTGATGGCATTTTGAATTCAACACTCGAATGAGGTCGGGCTTCAAGATTCACGCGGATAATTTCGGGTATCACATCACCTGCTCGCCGAATCCAAACTGTATCCCCTACGCGCACATCTTTAGCCCGTAGTTGGTCTTCATTGTGAAGTGTTGCGCGCGACACCACCACGCCCGAAACGTTAACAGGTTTCAGATGGGCAACGGGCGTCATGGCGCCTGTACGCCCGACTTGGATTTCTATATTCTCCACCAGAGTGAGTGCTTCCATGGGGGCCAATTTATAAGCTACTGCCCAGCGAGGAGAATTGGCTATGCTACCTAAGCTTTCCACAAGTTTTGCATCGTCAATTTTAATGACCAATCCGTCGATGTCGTAAGGGATTTTTTTGGAAGTTTTTTCTTTTGTCGAACGCTCTCCCTCGTTGATGCCTTTTCGTTGCAACTCATATTGCGCAACGATTTTTGAAAGTTCTTGGAAGTTTTCGACTTTCCGAAAATTTTTGTTCACTTTAAAACCTAAGGATTCAAGTGCAAGCAGTGTGTCTTCTTGGGAAGCAAAATCTCTGGGAACAATCTGATAGGCAAAAAATCGCAGAGGGCGTGAGGCTGTGATACGAGAATCCAGTAATCGAATGGATCCAGCTGCCGCATTGCGGGGATTGGCAAAAACTTTTTCCCCCTTACTTCGCAAAGAATTGTTGATGGATTCAAAACCCGCATGATCGATAAAAATTTCTCCGCGGACTTCAAATAAACTTAAAGGATCAAAATTTTTATGCTTAACATTTCTATCTATACTCAGTTTTAAGGGGACATCTTTGACGGTTCGAACATTTTCCGTAACGTCTTCGCCAAGTTCTCCATCTCCGCGAGTCGCTGCACCAATCAGAAATCCATTTTGGTAACTCAGGCTCATCGCCAGTCCGTCCATTTTTTCTTCAACGATGCTTGGAATGAAATCTTGCAAATCTTTTTTGAGAACACGGCAGGCTCTTTCAAAAAACTTTTGCAAATCCTCAAGTGAGTACGCATTTGCAAGCGAAAGCATGGCTTCAATGTGGGTATGTTTAGGAAACGAAGTTTTAGGAGTCGCACCCACTCTTAAAGTTGGACTATCAAGTCGCAAAAGCGTCGGAAAATTGACTTCCAAAAGCTTTAATTCGTTAAACGCTGCGTCATACTCAACATCAGGTACTATTGGATTGTCGTCTCGGTGATAGGAGACTGACCATTCGTTGATTTTTTTTGTAAGTTCTTCGACGCGTTTTCGCGCAATTGCACTTTGCCCCTTGTCCTGCATGATATCTATTCGTTACAATACGAGTATGGGCGGGGCAAGAAATATAGATGGGGTGAGTAAACCTTTCGTCGTCGAGATGAAAGAAGTTGATCGTGATTTTGGTCTCATTCGCGAAGCGTCAAAAAATGCAGACAGCGAAAAACTGCATGCATTGTCGCGCGTGAGTTTAAAGTTGAAGGCGGGCGAATTTGTTTTTCTTACTGGGCCATCTGGCGCAGGAAAAACAACTTTGTTAAGAATTTTGCTCGGTCTTGATCGACCAACGCGCGGAGAAGTTTTTACTCTTGGACAATATGTCACTCAGTTATCTGAAACTGAACGACGCCAACTGCGACGACAAATCGGAATTATTTTTCAAGATCACAAATTGCTACCTTCGCTAAACGTCAAAGAGAACGTTGAATTGCCTTTACATTTTTTAAAGCTGAGTCAAAAAGAGCGCGAGCGACGTACTTCCGAAATTTTGGAAGTGGTTCATTTGCAAAAACATTCCGACGAACGCATTAGCACTTTGAGTGCTGGCGAAAAACAACGAGTTTCGATTGCGCGTGCGTTGGTGACATGTCCACAGTTAATTGTTGCTGATGAACCCACTGGAAATCTTGATCCTGTAGCCGCGCGATCTTTGATTCGACTTTTAAAAGAGCTCAAAGGATTCGGCACCACAGTGTTTATTGCGACTCATGATATGAGTTTAGTGCGCGACTTTGGTGGTCGAGTTTTGGAATTGATTAGCGGAAGTGTTCCCGCAGTTGAAGGTGATAGATTTGCAAAAGCCTATCGAGTCCCACGTTTTTGGAATACGGAGACACAAAAATGATTTTCAAAATTGCAAGTAAACACATTCTTTCAAAACCACTAGTCACTGCCCTCACACTTTTTGCGATTGCAGGGACTCTGACCATCCTTGGTGCATTTTGGACTGTGGTTGAGAACCTTGATCGAGTCCGCGCGAGTTCGCAAGAGAACGCAGCGCTGGAACCAAAAGCTGGAGTCACGTTATTTATAGATGCCAAAGCTCCTGCATCCGAAATTGACGATCTAAAAGCAAAATTTAAAGCGGATAAAAGATTTATGCAGTTGGAGGTAGTCGACAGTGCGGCTGCCATTAAAAGTCTTGAAAGTCAGTTTCCTGAAACCTTGGGGCAGGTTTTGCAATCTGACTCTCTCCCCATGAGTTTTCGTTTAGGTTTTAGCAAAGACACCATGACCCGAGATGAATATGTCTCATTGATGAATGAACTCAGATCGTTGCCTATTGTTTTAGATGTGGATGACGGGCGTGTGTTGAGTCCCACTGGTAAATCTGCATTGAGTTCAAGAGTGTTCACTTGGGCAAATGCATTGCTGGGTTTGATATTTTGTATTGTCGCGCTGCTCGTCTCACATCTTATTCGCATTGCATTTGAGTCTTTGAAATTTGAAATTGAAACCATGAAGATTTTAGGCGCTGGGCGTTTTTGGATTTTTAAGCCGCTTTTGATTGAAGGGTTGTTTTTTGGACTCGCTGGTGCCCTAACGGCTTTGTTGATTTTGGCGATTTCGGTGAAATGGTTTTTACCTTATTTTGCCGAAGTCTTTTTGCCCAAAGGTGTCATGGTGAGCTCTTTGTCGGGGCAGGCGTCGTTGTTACTTTTGGGGCTTAGTGTTGTTGCCAGTTGCGTTGGCGCATTTTTAACCTTTCCATTGGTCAGTGCCGCTCCAAAGGAAGCTTGATGAGTTTCCGCAAATTTTTTATCAGCACAATTCTTTTTGTAGAGCTCAGTTTTACAAGTTCTCTATGGAGTGCAGAAATTCCCAATGGAATTCCCAATATTGCGGAAGAATTTACACAAGCGGCTGCGAAAGAAATTCAAAACTCCTTGGACGATGTCGAGCGTTCAATTCTTGAAATACGAGGAAAGTTACAAAAAACTGGTTTGGCCTACTATCGATTAAAAAACAGTGCCGGTACGATGAACTATCTCTGGGAAAACGAAAGCCTCGAAAAATTAGCAAAAAAGAAATTATTAAAATATTCTGAGCTAGAGATCAAAAGTCTGCTTCGGCAATTCGAAGTTTTTGAAACTCGAAAAGAAGAACTCATAGGTGATCTTGAGCTTCTCAAACTTCGCGAAGAAGAAAACAAAACTGCTGAAGAAGCGATTCGATCAAAAGCATTAAATTTATCTAAGGTTCAAATGAACAAGGCGTTAGCAGATTTTTCTTGTGCTGAAATTTTTGCTGAATCAGATCAAGACAAATTATTCGTAGAGAGAAGTTTTGGCAATCAAAGTGACAAAGAGACAGGCTTAAGCTGGCATAACAGTGGATGGTGGTTGAAGGGATTAAAGGCCCAAATTCGTGCTTGTTCCAAAGGTCATGTCATTTTCTCGGGGAAAATTACGGGCAGAGGTCGTGTTCTTTTGCTTGAACATGGATCTGGTCGAATGAGTCTCTATGCAAACATGAGTGAAGAAGGATTGGTCAACTTAACCAAAGGCGCTTTTGTTGAAGCAGGAACAGTTTTGGGCAAGTCCTCTGACAAATTTTTCTTCGAAATTCGTGAAAATGGAAATGCGATTGATCCCAAACGTGCGTTCTCAAAGACTCAGCTGGAACGTTTTCGTTTTTAAGAGGCGTCAAATTTCAACTTCTTGTTGAGAGTCTGAGTCCACCCTTATAATGGGAAGATGCGCTTTGGTATGCGATTTCTACTCATTTCAGTTTTATCACTCGCCGTTGTTTTGGGATTTCACTTCGGACGGCAATTTCAGAAAGGAGCATTGGCAGAAAAAGCTCCTTACAAAGAGTTGGAAAAGTTTTCCAAAGTTTTGCAATTTGTTGAAGACAACTATGTTGAAAAAATTAAAGCAGAAGAACTTATCGAATCTTCCATAAAGGGAATGATGAACGGTCTGGACCCTCACAGTGCCTATCTGCCACCAGAAGTGTATCGAGAAATGAAAGTCGAGACCCAAGGAAAATTTGGTGGCTTGGGGATTGAAGTGACGATCAAGGACGGGTTGATTAGCGTGGTTTCTCCGATTGAAGATAGTCCCGCGTATCGAGCGGGAATTAAATCTGGTGACCAAGTGATAAAAATTGATGGAAAAAATCTTCGCAATGTCTCCTTGCAAGAAGCCGTCAATCTGATGCGCGGAAAACCGGGTTCTAAAGTGACGGTGACCGTTCTCCGTAAGGGAGCACTGAAGCCTTTAGATTTTGTGTTGGCGCGAGAATCGATAAAAATTCAATCAGTAAAATTTTCACGCTACGGTGATTCAACTGCTTACCTGAGAATATCTAGTTTTATGGAGCGCACTGCCGAGGAGTTATCAAAAGCGCTGAACAAATTAAATTCTGAGAAAAAAATCACGGGTATTATTTTAGATATGCGTGGGAATCCCGGGGGACTTTTGGATCAGGCGATCAAAGTGACTAATCTCTTTATTGATGAAGGTCCAGTCGTTTATACGATTGGCAGAGATCGCGACAAAAAAGAAGCTGAGTTCGCGCAAAAAGGTTTAAATATTTGGGAACAACCCATGGTTGTTTTGGTGGATGGTTCGAGTGCATCAGCGAGTGAAATTGTGGCTGGGGCTTTGCAAGATTATGGCCGCGCAGTGATTGCTGGTCAGCAAACTTTTGGAAAAGGATCGGTTCAAACAGTCCTTCCGCTCGGCGATGATTCGGGAATGAAAGTGACGATTGCTCGATACTATACTCCCTCGGGGCGCTCGATTCAGGTGAAGGGTATTACCCCAGATGTGAAACTTGACTATTTTGACGTCAAAGTGGTTTCGGATGCCCGAAAAAATCAACGCAGGGTGAGAGAAGCCGATTTAGAAGGTCACTTTGCAAATGAAAAAGATCCCGAGGCAGAAAAAGCTTTTGAAGAAATTGCAAACTCTGGAAAAGAAAATCCCGAAGATCTTTCTGCTGCCGCTGATGATTCGAATTTAAATTTTGATGTGCGACTGAAGCGAGACTACATGGTCAATCAAGCGGAAGGAATTTTGCGAACGATCAGCGTTGTAAAAGGTGGACTTAAGAAACCTGACTTTCAGATGGATGATGACAAACGCCTAGCCAAAGTCGCGCCGGACGTCCCAGAAGCAAAAGCAGCTGAACCTGTCGAACCGAAGGTTCGACAGGAAGGCACGCAGCCAGAAGCACCTGAACCAAAGAACGATTCAGAAACCGAGTAGATAAAAAAAACATGAGGAGTTTATGAAAAAGTTATCTAGGATTCTTGCATCTTTAGGTGTCGCTTTTTGCGCCAACACATTCGCAATGGATGATGCAGTTTGTGCCCAAGTGAGGCGCGACTTACGTGAAGGTGATCTCATTTTTCTTGAAATCGAAAACCCAGTGTTTCAAAGAGTGGCTCGAGTCTCGGGCGGTTGGACTTCCCACGTTGGAGTGGCAATTTGGGATTCCAATTTTCGCGAACTTGTCGTTGCTCATTCCACAATTCCTCGAGTGACAATTTGGAATCTTTGCAAGTTTCTTCGTCATGGCAAAGATTCACATTTCGCTGTTACGCGTTTGAAAGTTTTTAAAGACGAAAGCGAGCGGTCTCCTCGTTTCAAGTTACCAGTTAGGATTCCACTGGTTTCGATGATCCAGGACTTGCTGGGAACATTTTATCATTTAGGATTTAAACTCGAATCTAAAAGACAATTTTGCTCAAAGTTTGTTTGGCAGTTGTACCAGGACACTTTAAATGTCGATATTGGAAGAGTGGAAACTGTTGAGGAGCTTGTAAGAAAAAATTTAGCAGGCCATGAGTTTGAAAAAAGTGATCGCAAATTTTGGCGTTGGTGGTTTATGGGCAGAATTCCTTGGAAGCGAAAAACTATCACTCCTGAATCGATTTACAATGATCCTCGCTTTTACGAAGTTATCTATCATCCTCCGCTTGGAAATTGGCGTCTCGCGAGAAGAGTTGCTCAACCCACTGAAAATTACGAATCAAAATGGAAAAATCGCGAATTGCTATATTGATTCAAGCACTCTAGGAGATGATTTGATTTCGCCCTGACTTTTTTGCAAGATAGAGGTTTTTATCTGCGCGCTCTAAGATCATCGAGATGCTTTGGTCTTCTTCTTGGAAGCTTGCGATACCTACACTTGTCGTCACAAAAAATTTAGTTCCATTTTCGGCAAAGAATTTATGATTTCCCAAAACTTCGGCAACTCTTTTGCACATAACAAATGCATCAGAGCTTTGGTGATCAGGCATGAGAACAACAAACTCTTCTCCGCCAAATCTTGAAACTATATCGGTCGGTCGAACTTGGCTGCTCAAGAGATCACTAAATTCTTTCAGGACTTTGTCACCTGTCAAATGCCCGTAGGTGTCGTTAACTTTTTTAAAATGATCGAGGTCAAAAATTGCCAGGCAAAAAACTCCGGCGTCTTTTCGTCTGGCGCGACTAAAAATATTTTCTGCAATTTGATTAAAATGGCGGCGATTAAAAAGGCCGCTGAGAGGATCAATTTTGGATAGTTTGAACCCTTCGATCATTGCGTTAAAGGCTTTAGCCAAATTTCCAAATTCGTCACGGCTATAAATCTTCACTTTAACCTCTAGCGATCCTGCACTAAATCTCTCAAGTGCAGACTGAATTGTTCGAATGGGAGCGGTCAATGTGAATGCGAGTTTTTGGGAAAACACAATAATCAGTAAAGCGCATCCGGCAAAAATGGCAGCTAGAGTTGTTGTGAGTTTGTAAAGTACGGCGTTTAACTCTTGCGAAAGATTTCGATTGTAAACCATGGCACCGGGGACCACATGAGTCGGATTTTGAGAAATTTTTAGCACAGAACTTAAACTTAAAACTGCGTTGTTTTGACTCTTTTGAACTTTTGAATCGGGCAACTTATTTCCTACTTCATCGAAAGACAAGAAGCTGGTGGAATCATCGGAATCCAGTTTTTTCCCGTAGATCAACATTCCTGTTTTGATCCCACCTACGCTTAAGGTTTTAGCAATCACCAAAAACTTTTCTTTAGGATCAAGAGTGGGAATTAATAATTTGATCAAGGGATCGTTGGATTTGCTGGAACCTAAAATTCCTCCCCAAAAACCCGAATGAACACTTGTTTGATAGATTTCGGCTTGACTCAGGTCCACTCCAAAACTCGTGGGTTCCCTTGCGCTGTAGATCAGCACACCGTCAAGGTTGGTGAGCATAAAAATATCGCCATTTTTTTTCCAGGAGAAATCAGCACTCTGAAAAATTTGATTGCTTCGTCTCAACAAAACATCCAGCTGATCATCGCCTAGGCCCAATCCTCCTTGCGTTTGATTCAAACCGCTTAGGTGGGCACGGATGAGTGGATCGTCGCTCAAGTATTGGCTAAAACTTTCAACTTGTGCGACTTGAATTTCTAAAAACTTTTCCTGCATGGAAAGTTGCTTTGAAAATTCCCGCAAACTTTGATTTTCGACGAGCTCTTTACTGAGAAAATAGGAGCTTAACGAAATCGCGGCAGTGGGCAAGAGTGAGAATGTTAGCAACGCCATAAGCAGTTTCTTTTGGAATGAGAAGTTTTTCACTCGTAACTCTTTTTTTGCCTAGTGTTGTAGGGTTTTCCATATTTATTCAGGTGAGTTTTTGAGTATTCTTTAAAGGCGAGAGTCCAGTCGATCTGCGATGTTTTGTCTTTCTCAATAACAATTTTTTTTGATTGTGCCGTAGCGCCTCTCCCCCAAATATACACTTCATGTTCGCCTATTGGGATGTTTTCAATTTTGTAAGTATCATTAATTTTATTGATACTGTAATGGGCATTGGGCAACACTAAAATAGTTGCCATCATTTCGGGATGAATGTTGCAAAAGACTTCCACTATTCCGCTTTGATTAAAATCAACCGTGGCACTTTGCCCTTTAAACGCCTGACCTAAGTCAAACTGTTTGGCAGAGGAAACTGAAAATACGTTGTGACTGATTTCATCTTCATTTAAAAAGTTTACTTTTTCTCCGACCACCACCACGTTTAGAGAGGGTTGAAAGTTTTTAGCAATTTGTTTGATGGTGTGGGTTTGTGAAGGTGTCTCAATATTTTTTTGTATTTCTTTTTTTTGAGGGATGCTTGGCAGGTAGATGACGACTTCCGAATCTTTAAACTGAGAATCAGAATCCAAAAGAGCAATTTTTCCACTCAAAGAACCGCTAGCTGCAAATGTCGGAAAAGAGAAAAGCATCGAGAGTGAGAGCAGCAATTTTTTAAAAAATTTTCTATAGTGCACCAAGCTATTCTATTGGAAACTTGAGGAGGGTAAAGAATATAACCACGGTGCATAAAATTTGACGCATGCTAAGTGATTGTATTTTTATAAGAATCTAAATCGGGAACAGAGAATTTGATATATTAGGATTCTTTATATTTATTATAAGTAAATAATTTGAGAGACTCCTCTTTATCAATTGATCAGGAAAGCAGGAGGGCGGAACAGTGAAATTGATTTCTAAGATAGCTTTAGTGTTTTGTGCAGGATTGGGATTTGTCGGTGAAGGTGTTGCAGGTCGCGAGGGACTTTTGACCTTCACAAGCTTTAACCTGAAATGGTTTGGCTTGGGCGGCTCGATGAGCAATTCTCTCGATGATGAGCATCGAGACCAAAGTTTGCGTGAATTTATTTCTACAAAAATTCCACCAACGGATGTTTTTTCTTTTCAAGAAGTCGTAGACGTCCCACGTTTAAAAGATCGCATTGTTCCAAACGGGTTTGAATGTGTAAGTTATGATCGTGAAGATGCAAAACATCAACACGTTGTTTTGTGTGTAGCGCCTCATTTAACAATTGATTCCGAGCCCACAGACGACAACGACATTATTGATGAAGTTGCTGATGCCGTGAGTGGCCCCAACAAGGCTCGCCCCGCAGTACATATTCGAATCAAAAACAGCGAAGGCAAAATTTTGAGTCGCGTCGTGGGTGTACACCTCAAGGCATATCCTCAAGAATCGTTGATTCGCCAAAAGCAAGCAACAGTGATTGCGAAATATCTGAAAAAGTTACAGTCAAGCAAGTTCCCGATCGTGGTACTTGGAGATTTTAACACCTACAGTGCTGCAGATACTGGTGAAAAATTTGATGATACCGATTTGCTTGGGCGAATTTTTAATGGCCAAGGTTTAAAACTGGCACGCGCACCCGTTCAGGATAAGTTCACGTTTCGTAGTCCAAGGTCACGTGGGCTTTTTGATCACATTTGGGCTTCAAATTCTTGGACAGTCGCGAGCACGCCACAAATCTACAAGATTTGTAACGAAGCTGCAGTAAATCCTTTTCAACGTCTTCAACCGTTTGAGTTTAATTTTGATGATGCTGATGAATACTACTCCAATGTTTCCGACCACTGTCCATTAACTGTGAAATACCAAATTTCGCAGTAAGAATTTTGGAAAATTCGGTAGCGATAAAAATTGCGCCTCATTCTGAAGCCTTAAGAAGTTATGCTTTGGTTTTAAGCGCAATTGGAATTGCTTGGAAACTTTCAAATCACGAGGGAATGTTTCATCTAGAAGTAGACGCTAAAGATCTTGATCGCGCAAATAGTCATTTTACTTTGTACGATATCGAAAACAAAAACTGGCCAAAAAATCAGAGCGCCCTTCCTTTTCGACATCCTTTAAAGGTTGATGCCCTTTTTGCTTTTGGCCTCTTTTTACTTATGTTTTTTTGTCTGCAGGCTTTTGTATTCGATGAAAGTTTGTTTCCAAAAATCGCGAGTGGTTTAAGAGTGCTGGAGTTTAAGGAATGGTATCGAGTGGTCACTTCACTTTTTGTACATGCCGATTTTTTACATTTTGGAAGTAACTTATTGATGGGGCTTTCGTTCTTTTACCTTCTATTGCCCTTGATGGGCAAAGGATTGGGTGCGCTGGGATTTCTGATCAGCGGCTCGGTAGGAAATTTGTGCAATATTCTCTATTATAAATCTTCAAAACATCTTTCGATCGGATTTTCGACTGCAGTGTTTGGAGCCCTAGGAATTTGGGGCGCATTCTTGCTTTTTGAAAAAATGAAAACTATCAGTGATCTTAGTTCTTGGCGGCGAATGATAGTTCCTGCGGGGGCAGCTTTAGCGATGCTTGGACTATGGGGTTCATCGCCTGAGTCGGATTATATGGCGCATTTTTGGGGCTTCGGAGTGGGATTGCTTTATGGTTCTGTTATTGAACTCAGTGCTTGCTATAAAAAAATCAGTGAACGCACTCAAAATTTTCTATTCATTTTGAGTGCTGTGGTCGTGCTGATTTCGTGGGGCGCAGCGCTTGCTGACCCCCGTCACTAAAGAAATTAATTTTGCTCGATTTCGCCTAAACGAAGACCATTGCGATCAAAGCGTACATAAGCTTCCACAGGGTCGCCTTCAGTATAATTCAGTTCCGCTCTCACAATGTAGCCTTGAAGTTCGTTTAAATTGTCGGGATTCATCACAGCATAAAGATACCAAGCTTTTTGATCATAGTAGCCGTCACCCAGCTCAAAAGGGATGTCCACAGATTCAATTCTATTGAGGATTTTTTTATCGAGTTTTTGAATGATTGCATAGCTCAGTTTTTTCACGTTGCTCAAGGTTTCATTCGCTTTTTCAACATTCCCAACCGACATGCAATCAACAGTCGCAAGTTTTTCTAATTGTGTGCTACCACTTTCGGTGAACAAAACTATTCCGCGTTGCGAGGGGAAAAGTCTGACTTGAAGTCTAAGAGATTTGTCATTCTCGGTGGCATCTATCACTCGAGTGGTACCATTCATTTTGTCAGTGATAATTCCATCAGTTGCATAAGAATGAACTTGTCCAATTCGAATGTATTCAATTTTTCCGTTCTTTGAGGCAACAACAAGTTCTTCGGAATCGTCGTCGACGTCGGGTGATCCAAATTCTCCAAGGCCTTCTTCAAAATTGTCGTTCAAAACTTCATCTACGCGACAGTTGAGGTGCTCGCGAGCGGCAAAGCTGTTTAAGCTCAGGCTTAATGTGAAGAGTGAGAGGATGATTTTTGGAAGCTTCATGGCTATCTCCTTGTAAGATGAGTGCGGATAAGTTGGGGTCTGTTTGGACACCTAAAAGTTATAATGCATCGAGTCAACACTTTTTACTGTGCGCCGTGAAGAGTTGATAAACCTTTGGGGAAGTAGCCAATCTCAAAGAAATTGTGGATGTTTTAATAAATCAGTATAATCTTCATCACTTATAGGTAAAATCTGATATTTCGATGAACGAAGTGGAGCGGCATTGTGCGAAACCCTGACTCGTTTTTCGAGCCAGTTTAGGTCTAACGGCTGCTTGAGCAAACTCAAATCGTTGCTTGCCAAAGTGGTCTCTGCCTTCATATCGATGACACATCCCACACCTACAAAAAAGCCTGCAAGTAACATTGCAACTCGAATTTGGGTAGATCGGGTGTAGTTGCTCAAAAGGCAGGGTCGATCGCCAGGGAGCTTTTTATAAAGCTCAGCAAAATGTTGCAGGGTCCACATCTCAGGATTTCCAATGGGCGAATAGGGATCGTAAAAAATAGCATCAGGAGTAGGGTAAGTTTTTACCTGCAAATTTTTACAAAAGTCTCCCAGGTGAAGTTTCCATTCTATGTGGTCGCCAATGCTTACGCAGCGACTTAAAATCAAATCTTCTAATATTTCTTCAAATCCTAGCAAGTATCCAAGGCTTTTTGCGTTTTCCAAAGCAAATCGCAGCGGGCTTAATGTTTTGTCAAAACTATGAATCTCAATTTTCTGTTTTTCATCAAAGCTGGCGCTTTTTAAAGCTCGAATGGTTGTCAGCGCGTTGGCCGCAGCTCCTAGCCCAACATCCCACAAACAAAAATTTTTCTGACCTTGGCAACGCTCGACAATGCGTTGCTGTTTCACGTGCAAAATAGAAGCTTCTTCCGAGGGGCCAATTCCAGGATGAAAAGTTTCGCGGGGTTCGAGCGCGCGTAAACTCATGACTCCGTTTTTTAATTCAACAAGCTCAAAACTTTCCACCGGTGATGGCTTTAGCATAGGCCTCTGTTAATTGCCAAAAGTGCATGCTAAGTCTTGGACTTAATATGATAAAAGTCTATGAATATTCAAAATGCAGCACATGTGTAAAAGCAATCAAGTTCCTAGAAATTCATAAGGTCAAATACCAAAGAATTCCCATAGTCGAAGCTCCTCCTTCATTTGCAGAGCTTAGCAAAATGCTGGAGTATCTTAAAAAAAAAGGTGAAAGTTTTAAAAAACTCTTCAACACTTCTGGCATTGTTTATCGCGAAGAGGGAATCTCTGAAAAAATAAAAAATGGACTCAGTGAAGCCGATGCGCTCAAAATGCTTTCGAAAAATGGAAAACTTATCAAACGCCCTTTTCTTATGGGCAGCGAATTTGGCACGGTGGGTTTTAATGAAGAGGAATGGAAAAAACTATTGCTGACTTTTAAGTAGCGCTAAAATTAATGGACCCAAATGCTCTGATTTTTTAGTTCCAAAACCATACACTTCTAACAACTCTGCTTGGTCTGTAGGATTTTTCTCGGCAAGATCCTCCAATGTTTTATTCGAGAAGACCACGAACGCAGGAATGTCGTGTTCTTCCGCGTAGCTTTTTCGCCAATCACGCAATAGCTCACTTCGGAGTTGAGTCTTTGAATCAAAACTAGCAGATGAATCACTGACCTTCTTTTTTATTTTGATTTTTGGAAGACCAGAACGTGACCCCAGTTTTTGCGATGAAAATTTTTCAGTTAAAGGGCGTTGAACACGGAGCGGATTGGAAACTGCGCAAACATCGCAGTGCCCACACTGTTTTATCCGCGTGACATCTTTAAAATAAGTCAAAATCCCCGCAAAGCGACAAACTTCGCTTTCTAAAAACTGCACAAATGTTTCAAGTGATCGCCAACGAAGTTTGACATCGCTGTCAGCGGCATCAGATTTTTGAATAAAATAACTCTGTAATCCTTTATCTTTGCGCGCATACAAAAGCAAACAACTTGCTCCTAACGCATCTCTTCCAGCACGCCCGATTTCTTGGTAGTAATTTTCAATATTGGCGGGCATTTGATAGTGAATCACAAGCCGAACATCCGGCCGATCTATTCCCATTCCAAACGCGTTCGTTGCCGCTAGGATTTTTAGTTTTCCGTTTTCAAAGTTGCTTTGAATTTTATTACGCGACTCTGTCGAAAGTCCCGCGTGATAATAACCAACGCCTTCAAATTCTTTTTTAAGTTCAGTTGAAATCGCGTGAGCTTGTTTACGCGTCCCACAATAAATGAGTGCACGTCCGACACCAACCTGATGAGTGAGTGCCTGCTTCACCCAAGCCACTTTTTCATTTTCTTCGACGGGTTCAATTTGCAGATAAAGATTGGGCCGATAAAATCCAAAAACGTGACGAGCAGCTTGGCGAAGAGAAAGTTTAGCCTCGATGTCCCGCAATACGGGGGGAGTTGCGGTGGCAGTGAGCGCTAGAATTGGCACTTGTGGTCGAATTTTTCGCAGTATCGTGAGCTTATGATAGTCGGTTCTAAAGTCCGGTCCCCATTGAGAAAGACAGTGCGCTTCATCAATTGCAAAAAGACTGATGTTTTGCTTTGCGATCCAAGTAGCAAATCCTTCGAACTGAGTTCTCTCGGGAGAAACATACAAAACAAAACTTTTTTCAACTGCGATGCTGCGAAACACTTCACGTCGGTCTTCGTCGGACATTCCCGAATGAAGCGCCCCTGCTGCCACTCCTAATTTTTTAAGAGAACTCACTTGGTCTTTCATCAACGCAATAAGAGGCGAAATGACCAAAACAATTCCTGGTTTTAGAAGCGACGGCAACTGATAACAAAGTGACTTTCCACCCCCTGTTGGCATCACCGCTAAGGTATCGTGTCCTTGCGCTACAGATTTTAAAATATCCAATTGCCCGCGTCTAAATTCGCTCATACCAAAACGACTTTTAAGAAGTTCCGCCAATTTAGTTTCGAGAGCTTGAGTTTGAATGGGCGATGGCTGAATTTGAGGAGCAAATTCCAATTCCTGCTGAAAGGCGGGGTCAACCATTTTCAAAGTCTTAGGTCAAAAAGCCACAGCTTGCTAGGAATTCATCGACCTTCAATCAAGGATTTAGGGATCGCTCTTAAAAAAGAATCCAGAATTTCGGCTCCCGCTTCGGGTATTACAGGTGCTTGGGCATTTTGAAGTTTTGAAATCGGCGTGCTATCCGCAAAACGGCCCAAAGCTAAGGTATGGGGGCCAAAACCTCTGACAACATACTGCGGCACCATAGTTCCCGGTGGTAGTAATGTCGCAGCGCTTTCCATGAGGCCATCACCGGGAGAAATGTTCTCTTCATTTGCGGTAATGGACTCTCGAATAAAATCAGCTTTAGCTGAAATTTTTAAATGTCCATCAGGTCCCTCAGGCAACATGCTGAAGGTTAACCAGTTCAAATTGGGATAAAGATCTCCCAAAGATTTTGGATTTTTATTCTCCCAAGGTCCACTGGCTAGGGATTTAATTCCTTCTAAAACATCACCCTTTTTAGATTTTAGAAAAGTTTTTAAAACAAATGGGGTCGCCGAATCACTTTGTACGATCCAGTTTGCAATATAGGATTCTCTGACAGCACCTACAAGCGAGACCACAAGTTTAAGCTTTTCTTTGGGAAATTGATTCATTACCTCTTTTTGTCGGACGACTAAAGTTCGAATCACATCTGCTGTACCTTTGGATACAGAAAGTATAACAATTTCATCTACAAATCGTGATTCCTCAACAAACTGTGCACCAATCATTTCGGCGTTTTTGTCGCTGTTGCCAAAAGGCAGAGTATCAAAAATTTTTGTGTAAAAACCAAAGTCCTTTGCTTTGCTAGCAGCACTTCGTATGAGAGCGCGATTAGGGCTATCGCCATCGGTCACATCTAATCCATAAACAACAAAAAATCCTATGCGCTTTTTATGTGCAGCGGGTAAATTTACCAAAGCATCAGGGAAACTTAAATTCGGATTTTTAGTGGTTTGCAATACTCGCGCTTCGATTTTTCCTTTGGAAGAATCAATTTGATTCATTCGATAGTAAAGCAAGTCCCGTGCGATTCTCATTCCATAAGTTTTCTTTGCCCATCGTGAATATTCGAGCAAATCGACTTCGCCGTGAGTCACTTTTAAATGAGGAGGATTGATTTTGCTCATTTTATAAATATTTGAGTAACACTTTGTCCCGCCCGAGATCACAACATACCAACATGTTTTGGCTTCAGCGCTTGCGCCGTCGTTGATCTTAACGACTTTCCAACTTAAGGGTGTGTATCGTCGATTTGATACGCGCTCAAAAAGTTCAGGACGAGCCCTAGCCGGCAATTTGATAAAGAGATTTTGCTTTCGAGTTTCGGAAAGTTTTATCGCGGGGTAGGCATCTAACGGGAACGGTGTAACTTGAGAATCCGAAAAATATTTTTCATGGTTAGGAGCAGGCGAATGGCTGTTTCCCGCAAAACTCAAGCCGCTTAAAATTAAACAGAAGATAAAGAATAGGATTTTGAAATGTTTCAATCCATAACATTTTCATGCTTTTAACAAGGTGGCGCAATTTCAAAGAGCGCAAAGGGTGCCTAAATTTTAGACACTGAGGGATGAGGATCAGCAATTATAAATCTTTAAATTACAGTCACTTAATTGGCCTGGTGTTTAGGAGTTGGGCTATTTTCAGACCCTTCTTCGACTGGAGGTGTGGCTTTCGCTAAGGGCAAATTCGCAGACGCACGATACCAACTTGGAAACTCAATCTTGGTATAAGTTAGCTAGCACGAAGAAAATTAAAATGTCTTAGCGTCAATCACAAAGCGATATTTGACATCAGACTTTATCGTTCTTTCGAAAGCCTCGTTGATTTTGGAGGCATCTACCACTTCCACGTCTGCAAAAACTTTTTTCTTGATGCAAAAGTTCAACACCTCTTGGGTTTCCTTCAAATTTCCAATCAACGAACCTGACAGGTTTTTTTGTCCCATGATCAAAGAAAAAGCAGCCACTGGGCAGGGTTCGTTGGGAGCGCCAACCAATACCATTTTTCCATTTCGTCTTAAGGTGCTTAGATAAAGATTCAAATCATGGTTCGCCGAGGCAGTATCTAAAATAAAATCAAACTCTCCAGCGTGTTTTGCAAATGTGCTGGGGTCACGGGTTAAAATAAATTGTTTGGCCCCAAGTTTTTTTGCATCGCTTTCTTTGGAAGCGGAAGTGCTGAACACACTCACATGAGCTCCCATGGCCTTAGCAAGTTTGACTGCCATGTGTCCAAGGCCTCCAAGTCCCACGACCGCAACTTTATGGCCTTTTTTTACTCCAAATCTTTTCAGAGGAGCGTAGGTTGTAACTCCAGCACATAAAAGAGGAGCAATTCGCTCTAAATTTTTGTCGGTGCCCACTTTTAATGCGTAGTCTTGTTTAACCACAATGTGCGTTGCGTAGCCTCCTTGGGTGGGGGTTTTCCGATCCATTTCGGTTCCATTGTATGTGAAGGCGGCACCTTTTTCGCAGAACTGTTCGTCCTCATCCTTGCAGGAAGGACACTTGCCACAGGAATCTACAAAGCATCCGACTCCTGCAATATGTCCGACTTTAAAGCGTTTGACTTTTTTGCCAACCTTTACAACACGGCCGACGATTTCGTGTCCGGGTACCATGGGATACATTGCAGGACCCCATTCACTTCTCGCTTGATGAATGTCGGAATGACAAATTCCTGAATAGAGAATTTCAATCAAAATATCTTGAGCGCCAACTTCGCGCCTTTCAAGTTCAAAAGGAGCTAAAGGAGATTTAGAATTTTGTGCTGCGTAGGCTTTGACTTTCATAGTGACATTACTTAATCAACAGATTGAATGTCGTCGACGAGCATTTATAAACTGCCAAATTTCTTTCGGTGCGTGTTGTTAATTTGCATTTCCAGTTTAACAGCTGCCTGTAGCTTGATACCCCGGGCTCCCAAAAAATCGTTAACTTCGAGCGAACGCCTTGCGATGTTTCCCAAATCATTTGGGGATGATTTGGTATCTGCTCATTCTTCTGTCGTCTGGAATGCGAATCTCGTTCCTTATGTGCAAAGTGATAGTGATGCCGACGCGGCGTTTTTGCTTGGCGTCACCCAATATTTTTTGAGAGCTTTTCAGTTCGAGCTTTTGCGCAGAGTGGCCGAAGGACGAATATCAGAAAGCATTGGTCCTCTGGGTAATGACATTGATCATACCCTACGAATATTTGATTTTGGTAAAAGATCGAATAACATTCTACAAGCAATGGATCCACAAGCGAAATTGTGGATCCAAAATTTTGTGCGAGGAATAAATTTTGCTCAGAAAAATACTGCAGAGCCTTTTGAATTTTCGTTTTTAAAAATCAAATCAGTCCCATGGACAACGGCAGACCTTGTTTCAGTCACTCGTGTGCTTTCGGCGGACGTGAATTGGTTTACGTGGATTAAAAGTTTAAGCATAAAGCAGGAGACTGGGCCTGACAGTAATAAATTGAGCCCCTGGCAGCTCGAGCAAATCCAAATCTTGGAAAGAGTATTTCTGTCACTGTCAAAAAGTGGCAGCAATACTTGGGTCATAGGGCCCACACTCAGTCAAAATGGCAAAGGGTACATCGCTAGCGATCCCCACGTGGGAATCATCTATCCTAATTTGTGGCTTCTTGCGGGAATTGATTCTCCCTCTATAAAAGTTGTTGGAATGATGTTGCCGGCAATACCCTTTGTGCTTCTTGGACGAAATGAGCACATGGCTTGGGGGGGGACAAACATGCGGGGTATGAGTACCGAGTTTTTTAACATTTCGCAGCTGGATCCAAAGCAATTTGTTATTCGTGAAGAATTGATAAAAACTCGATTCTATTTTGATAAAAAAGTGCAAATTCGCAATTCGTCACTGGGACCCGTGCTTTCCGATTCTCCAATCTTTAAGGATTCTCAATATTCTTTTGCCGTCAAATGGATGGGGCACGAGGTGAGTGATGAATTGGGATCTTTTTTTAAAATGAATCGAGCCAAAGATGCGAAGGAGTTTAGAGCTGCATTTGCAAACTATGCCGTTTCGGCGCAAAATTTTTTGTACATTGATTCGAGTGGAAATATTGGACACGTACTAGCCACGCGGCAACCCAAAAGAAATTATGATCGTGCACAGTTTGGACCATTACTAGATCCGAGTGATGATTTTTTATGGAAGGAATTCCGCGGTCCACTCGATCTTCAGGTATTACGGAATCCTCTTTCGGGTTTCCTAGCCTCGGCAAATGACAAACCTAATTTTGAAAAAACGCAGTTAGGACTTTTTTTTGCACCGTCCGATCGAAGTCAGCGCATTAAAAATCTCATCTCACAAAAAACTACTCAAAATGAGAAAATTTCGCTTCAAGACTCCATCTTGTGGCAAACCGATGTGTTTTCGCAAAATGCCTTTGATGTAAAAAATCGCGTGGTGAAAATTTTAAAGGAAAAATTCAAAGCTGGTGAAGGTTTTAGGGATACAAATTTCAAGTCTCTTGATGACTGGGATGGACGATTTGAGGCTTCATCCAAGGGAGCGCTAATTTATTCATGCATGGAAGCTGGGCTTGTAGATCATATTGAGGCAAGATGGCAAAAACAGAATTTTTCAGAGGGAAGCGATCAAGTTCAGTCTTTGAAATTGGACTCCAGTTCATCTCTTCGTGAACTTTTAAAGTCATCAAAAATTTTTCAAATCTTTACAACGGATGATTGGACCAGAATTTTAAAAAACTGTTTTGAAGGAGATTTAAAAGTTTATAGCAATTGGGGAGAAAAACATCCTTTAAAGTTTGCGCACCCGTTTTCAAACATTCCTCTAGTAGGCAAAGGCTTTCAGCTGCTTGAGCGAGGGGAAAGTGGATCATTTGATACAATCATGAAACGTGCACATCGTGTAAACTCAGGATCATCATCGACGACTTACGGAGCCACGGCTCGTCATGTGAGTGATATGGCAAATATTGATGAGAACTACTTTGTGCTTTTTGGGGGGCAGGATTCGTGGGTAAAAAGCGATGCTGGCAGCGACCAAATTGCACTTTGGGACGAGTCTAAGTATCTTAAAATACCGCTGTCTAAGCAGTTAAGGTCTGAATATTTCCCCATACGAATAAAATAGTTTCGCCATCGTAATCCGCGACTGATATGGAAGACTCCATGAGTGCATCGACTTGCGAAACTTGTGGACAACGGCCTGCTACCCTGAACTGCGAAAGCTGCAACAAAGCCATTTGCAAGAAGTGTCGGAAGCTTTTAGAAACCGCAGCTTTTGATTTTTGGCAAAAAGTTCCAAAAGAAATTAGTCATTCACTATATTGCGAAAATTGTTGGGAGTTAAATGTTGTGCCCGCGCAGATTCGTTATGATGAACTCATGGCCAAAGCCGAACAAACTTTTTATGTTTCAAAGAACTACCCTGGATACGTTCGGATCTTTCGCAAGCACACCAAAAAAGTTGAAGTCACTGACTGCCGAGATCGCAAGGAGGCTCAGTTAAGAATGGCGTTTCAAGCGGCCGAACTGGGCTTTAACTCCATTATCGAAGCTGAAATTGATTCCAAAAAAGCTCGAAGTAATGAGCGAAGTTCGACACTGTGGTGGGCTTCATCTTTACCGGCGGATATCGATGGCGAACGTTATGAAAAAAATTCTTTGAAAGGTTTTTAGTTAAAATTAAATTTATATGGCGCGAATCTAGAGAGAATCCATCTTTTTTTGAATAGCCTCTTCCACCAAAAGCACCCGGGCTGGAAGTTTTCGCCTTTTTTGCACGATGCGATAGAGTTGCTCAAAAACTCGATTTTTGAGTGGATAGATTTTTACATTGCGACCCTGTCCGTAATATTTCACTGAGAGTTTTGGCAGAATGCTAAAGCCAAGTCCTTGTTCAATGGGATCGAGTATTCGATTCATTTGATTAATAGAACATCGAACTTTAAAATCTTCGACACTACGATATTCTGAAAAATTTTTTTCACATACGCGTTCAAGCAAATAGGGAACATCGGGGTGCCAAATGAGACCTAGTTGTTTCAAGTCTTGATATGACTTTCCACGAAACGATTTGGGGACTACCAAATGCAGCTCCTCGTTCACATAGGGAGTGCACTTGAGTCTGGGGTCGGGACTGGCCACTGTCGCATAACCTACGTCAATCTCATCGGCCAATACGCGTCGTGGGATCTCGGCACTGGGAGAAGCTAAAAGATCAAGACGCAAATCGGGATATCGAGTCGCACAATCCATCATGACATCAAAGATTAATAGTCCCCAACTGCCGGGCGAACTCATTCGAACATGTCCTTTGAAGGCATTGTCTTGCACAAGCTTCTCTTTGAGCTCCAATTGTTTGGATTCTAATTCTTTGCAAAACTCAAGCAAAGTGCGTCCGGCTTCCGTGAGATGAAGCTCCCCACTTTTTCGATCGATCAAGGTGACTTCAAAAAATGCCTCCAACCTTTTTAAATGCTGGGACACTCCGGGTTGGGTCATATGCAGTTTTCTAGCGGTTTTTGTGAAATGCTTTTCATGGGCAAGCTCTACAAAGGTTCTAAGAAATGCCTCGTTTATCATAAATATATATTATCAAATTCTAGAAAAATTGATAATTTTATTTTCTCATTAAAATTCACTATATTCTCTTTTATCGAAGCGAAGGGCGAGGCCAGCTTAGCTGAGAAGCCAACAATCTAAAAAATTTTTAAAACAGGAGAATTCTATGAGTACCTTATTGTCTAAAATCGTAAATTTGCGAACAATTCAAACTTTCGCATTGGCCATTGGCGTTATCTTTGCATCAACGCAAGCACAAGCAAAAAACTTAGAGCTAGATCTTGGCCTAGCCGAAGCCGAGGAGCTGGCGCATGAACTGAAAGATTTTGGAGTCAAAAATAGCTTGCGAGGAACTTTTAAGCGCGAAGTCATGTCAAATGAGCCTATTTTTGAAATCGCTGATGCTTTGGTGAAAAGATACATCTCCATCGGCACTTTGCGAGTTGAACAATTGAGCGTGTTAAACGATCAAGTGAGTTTTGAAGTGAGAGATTTTTTGCACAGCCATACCTTTCTGTTAACTTCGAACGAAGAAAAAGTTCAGGCAAGCGAATTGCTTTCCAATGTAAAAAATAGTGAAGCTCAAGATCATTCCACTCTTTCTCGCATCATTCCCGCAACCCAGTTGATTATTGAAGAAGGTAGTCGTTGGAACAAGAAGACTAAGGGTTCATTTGTCAGTCTTAGTAAAAGCGTGATGGGGGCTGACGGAAATTTTAAAGTAGAAGCCGGCCAAAGCCATGGCCCCTTTACCTTGACAGTTTTTGGATCGTCATTTGGAAACTCCATCAAAATGGGTGTAGCAGCCAACTTGAAAGTCATTGATCGAAACGGATGGACGGTCAATATTCGCGCTGAGCAAAACATGACGACTGATTCTAGAATCAACTATGTTGAGGGAACTTTTCAACAAGGCCAAAATCTAAACTTTCACATTCAAAAGTCCCTTAACGGTGAACTCATGTATGTTTCCGGAGGAGTTAATTTTAACTGGACGCATAGCCACGGTCATAGCACTAGCAATCAAACAGCTTATGTCGGAGTTGGTCGCAAATTTAAAAACAAAGCAGGTAAAGAAATCGGTAGCATTGACATCATCGGTAGCAAAAATATTGGAGTCAGTGATGGGGAATGGTTTGTGGGGATACGGGGTAGTTTTAGATTCTAGGATGTCTACACGGTGTTCGGCCTCTAAAGTGACCTCACTCAAAAACTTCAATTTTTTTCGGAGAGTAAAGGAATTCCCGATAAAGTGGAAAAACGCTAGATGATACAAAAATCAGACTTGCGCTTATATACCATTGCAAACTGTGTTCGACGGAGAATATCATCCATTCTGCGAATGCTGCAATAACGGGTGTTGAAAATCCTAAATGGGTTACAAACAATGAATTCCCATCTTGATAGGCATTGTTAATAAAATACTGTGCCCCGGCACCTGCCACTCCGGTACCAAGCAAGCATAAAATGACTGCACGAGTTGGAGTACTCGAAGGAGGAAAAAAATAATACCAAAGTATAAGCCCGACGGAGCAAAGCAAAGTCCAATAAAGCACGTAGCGGATGGGCGCGAGATTTTTTTTGTTTCGGCAAACAATCGCATAAGCAAAAGCTGCTGTTAGACCGGAAAAAAGCGCTGGCAGATTATTTTTGTTTAAGAAATCTGCATTCGCGTTTTCTTGTCCGAGGATCATGTAAAATAGTCCTAAGCAGGTTATGCAAACGAGGATCCATTCAAAACGATTTCTTTTCTCATTTAAAAATATGGGTCCAATGGTAGCGGCAACAATGAGTTGCGAAGATTGCAAAAAACTCGCTTCGGCCATGGATCCTTGGTGCACAGAATAAAAAAAACCAAAAACGCTCAGCGCACCTAAAGCTCCCCACAAAATAAGAGATGGGGTAGGGCGGAGCATTTCAATGAGTGATGAGCGTGTACGAATTGTGCTGAGGAACCACAAAAATACCAATGCCCCTCCAGATATTCTAGAAAAACACACCCAAAAAAAATCCAAATCCTTTTGCAAGAGCTTAACTTGGTATAGAAGAATGCCGGCGATCACCCAGCACAAGTTTGATGCGATGGTGTGTCCGAGTACGCTCCGAGTGATACTTTTATCTAGTCTTTTCTCCGTAACCATTTTAACTCTTACGTGTTTGATGGTTGAACTTTGTAGTACTTAGAGAAACCAATGAGCTGCGCTTGCGGCGTTTGAAGATCACCTCTCGTATCGCGCACAAATCCGTGGGACTGATAAAAGTTCGCCACCCGAGTGGCTTTTTCGTAGGTTTGTAAACAAAAATGTTTGAGATTCCATTTGTCTCTTACAATTGTTTCCGCTTTTTCTAAAAGCAGGTCCGCAAGTTTGAGCCCTTGATATTTGACTTTTATGGCTACACAGCGAAGGGTGGCCGCCAAACTCATCCACGACTGATCTTCCATTGTGCTGGGATAAATTACCGAGCAAGTTCCGATCGTTTCGTTCCCCAGCTCCATAAGCAAAGTTGTGCCACAGTTCATTCGCGACCTCACGTTGCGCAGCTCCTGAATTCTTTCTGGTTCGGTGTTGAGACTAAGTTTTTTTCTATGAGTTTCCACAAACGATTCCACTAAAAGATTAGAAATCGGAGTTTCATCTGCTCGACTGGCTTCACGCAGAATCACAAATCGGGAGATGTCTCGCTTCTGTAAAATTTCCAAGGTCCCAAGGCTAAGACTCTTTTCTAATTGACTGCTTGGTGTTGAGAGTTGCATTCAATGTTCCCTTCTTTTGCTTCAATGAGCTGATTCATTTTGTTGACCTTCAACTTATTTTTTTCTTTCTTCCCTTTTTCAAAAAGTAAATCAAATGAGGATTCTTCATTTAGGAAAATCTGTCATTTGAGTAACCATTCATGTTTTGCTCTAATAATTGAAATTCGGCGATTGTGAGCATTTTGATTTTTCTGTTAGAGTGTTGAAAGTTTCTTCACACATCGCTATTTTTAAGGAGTACTTGAAAGGTGGTTTTAATGAGAAATGAAATGTCGCGGAGAGATTTTTGTCGCTTTCTAACCCAAAGCGCGGTGTTTGGCGGTGTGACCTCCAGTTATTTATCTTCTTGCACGAGTCATGGACTTGCTTCTTCAATCACTTATCCTAATCTCGCTGTTTCACGGACGGATGAGTTGAAACTTGCTTCGGGATTTCAGTCGCGAGAATTTATACGTTGGGGCAATCGTGTTAACTTAGCTGGCGAGAGCTTTGGGTTTAATAATGACTTTGTTGCGTTTCAGCCCGTCAGAGCGAATGAGTCTTGGATGTGGATCAATCATGAATCTGTGCATGCAGGTATTGTGTCTGGGGACTGGAATTTTGAAAGAAAAAAATCACACGTCGACATTGAAATGAAGAACGTGGGAGGGTCACTTTTGCTTGTACGCAATGAAGGGGGCAACTGGACTTGGACTGCACAAGATTCAAACAAACGTCTAGATGCCTTTTCTAAGATTCCCTTCTCTTTGGGAACCAAAATTAGAGGAGCGAGCGAGGCTCAGGGAACTTTGGCCAACTGTGCAGGAGGCACGACTTCCTGGGGAACTTTTCTTTCGTGTGAGGAAAACTACGATACCTTTAGTGGTGAACGCAGGCGCAAAAAATTTTCGAGGATCACCGCAGTCAACGATTTTTCGTGGCACCGATATTACGAAATGCCTCCGGAGCACTATGGATGGGTAGTGGAAATCACGCCGAATCCTTTTTCCGCAAAAAAACTCGTTTCGTTGGGTCGCTTTGCACACGAAGGTGCCACGGTGGTGACGGCTGCTGATGGTCGCTCAGTGGTTTATATGGGGGATGATGCCGCCGACCAATGTCTTTATAAGTTTGTTTCCGACAAAGTCGGTTCGCTAGATAGCGGAACTCTTTATGTTGCAAGCCTCGAACGTGGTGAGTGGATACCGCTTAAAAAACAACTCAATGATAAGCTTGGAGCTTTTGACAGTGATCTTGAGATTCTTATTTACACGAGGGATGCAGCGCGAGTTGTAGGCGCGTCGCAACTTGATCGTCCAGAGGACATTGAAGTTCATCCAAAAACGGGTGCCGTTTTTGTCGCGTTGACTAATAACAAACCTCGCGGGCGTCCTTTTGGTTCTATTTTAAAAATAGAAGAAGAAAGGCAAGATTTTTTGTCTCTGCGCTTTCGTCATGAAGTTTTTGTAATGGGAGGGGACAAATCCGGCATCGCCTGCCCTGACAATCTTTGTTTTGATTCGCGAGGCAATCTTTGGGTGACAACCGATATGGCAGGTTATGACATTGGCACCCCCCTATTTGAGCGGTTTGGCAACAATGCGCTGTTTGTGGTGCCAACTGCAGGCAAATTTTCGGGTCAGGCATTTCGTATTGCCGAAGCTCCATTGGACGCTGAATTAACAGGACCATGCTTTGCTCCCGATGGCAAAAGCTTATTTTTGGCTGTGCAGCATCCTGGCGAACAAACTCGTGATCCCAATCGGTTCACGAGCCATTGGCCGGATGGAGGAAATTCTAACCCCGTTCCGGCTGTGGTTGAAATCACTAGTGAGTTATTTTCATTGTAGAAAAGTTCATTATTTGGTGTAACTGCACCATCAAGTGACTCTCCTGATCACATTTTTACCATTCCCATCCCGGGGTGAAGGCACAATTGATTGCGGGCTCATTGATAAATTTGTCATCACAGAATCCAGGAACCAAATCTTCTAAGTCAGCTCGACAAGCTTCAAGCGTACGAATTTTAGCTTCTGATTTATGGTAGGCTCTTCCTTCATAGGGATCCCATGATTGGTCACGATGAACGCGCGGAACTCCGAATTGACAGGTCCAATTGATTCTTTTTGCGCCCGCCTCGGTTTGGGTAGAAGTAAAAATCGCTGCCAAGACACTCACCTGAACAAAATATTTCATAAAGTCTCCTTTTTGAAACTATCGGCACTCAGCATTGCTAAAATGAGAGGCGGCAAATTTCTGGAGTTTCTGATAACTTTGAATAAGGGTGGAGGAGATCTACACTGGCCATTGGACCATCTAGAATGGGCTTAGGAAATGCCTTTAGTCTCCCCAACATCGCATAAAATTTATCTGCGCTTCTTGCTTCGGGCCCTCGGGCACAATTTCCATCCACCCCATATCACGATCCCCTGAAATCTTTAATTGGACTCTATTCGGTTTACTACCAACAGAATCCCATGATGAGGGTAAATATCCTGCAACTTTCACTTTTGCTCCCTTGGGAAGAGTTTCTTTTCTGAATTCTCAATCACAAAGCTGGGATCGCAGCTTGGACCTGTGTTGTAATAGATGTTGAACGAATCCGACTTAATTTTTAACATTCCGGCGAAATAAGAGGGCACAAGGCCAAAATCCTTATGGTTCTTTTCAAAATCTTCGGGACCGACATTTTTTAGATTAGGTGCAAGGGAATCGGAACAAATGATTCTTCCGCTACAGCCCGTTTCGGTAGGAATAGCTAAGTCTTTTGCAAAAATAGCTATTGGAAATAAAATGAAAAAAACAAATATACATTCAAAAAAATGGTCGGCGTGGCCGGATTTGAACCGACGACCTCTTGCTTCCGAAGCAAGCGCGCTACCAGGCTGCGCTACACGCCGCTGTAAAAGATTACAGAGATACCAAACAATAATCGCGATAGTGTATAAGCTCAATTAAAATTTCGCTTGCTGCAATTATTTTAGAAAATCATTCGTCAATGCTCAAAAGCTTAGACAGAATTTCTGCCTCCGACTCTTGGCATTGTACTTTCATAGTAAACGCAAGAATTCCTACCTCACGAAGTTGCAGATCTTTTTGGAAGGTATAGGCACAAGCACTTTGTTCGACTGGCGGAATTTGTGGGGGGATGGCGCTAGGGGGCGTTTGTTCTGCACAGTGGCTCAGCCAAAAAAGGAAAATCAACAAATATTGCTTTCTCATAAATTTTCCTTTGAAGACTTTCCATTGGTGACGAGTCTTAAATTTTTCCGCCTTACTCGTTGTTTCGAGTTTATGAGTTCCAGTTTTACAAAAGCTTGTAAAAAGTTTTGCAGCTGGCAGAGCTCAATGGAATGTGCCTTACGGTTGAGGCTGATTGTAAGAATTTTTGGGTCAAACTTAATTTCAAAGTCATCAACCAAGTTTTGGTTGGAATTGTGAGTGGGGTCTTCTGATTCGGAATTCCAGCTGAAGACACTTTCAATTTTTACATTGTGTATTTGCCATCTCTCAGAATCAGGTTTGAGTTCCCTAAAAACACTTTCATCAATTCTCCAACTGAGACTTTGTTGATAGTCCAGCGCAAGGAACTCGGAGTTTGAAAGACGCAGCAAATGAATAAGTGATGAGGAAATTGCTTCTTTTTCATTTGAGATATCAGGAGGCAATTCGCCTTCCCGGATAGCTGAAAGTCGATCTTTCAACGCGCTCATCTGCCATTTCAGATTTTGTATAACTTTGAGAAGCGAATCTTCAGATTCTAGTTCTTCACATCGCTGATCCAAACTTACGACGCCGCCCAATGCCTGATGCCTTTGAACCGCGAGAACTTGTTGCTCGCAGGCAGGTAGAAAAAATAACAAGCAAGGAATTAGCGCGAATATCATGCTGTTTGCAATTTTAACTTTCATAAATATTTCTTCCGAAGATTTTTTAAATTTTCTTCTGTGATGAGATGACTAAGGGCAGCTTGTAGCCGAATTTCTTGAATAAGAATTTTGCGTTCGTTGGCACTCAGTTTTCCAAGATTAGACTTTTCGATGAGCCCCTCTTGGGCCAGCCATTTTTGAGAAGATTTTAGTTTTTCCTTCAGTGACTCAACACTCTGACCTTTGTAACTTTGCAGACTATCTTCAATGCTCATGAGGTTTTGTTCATCGGCCTCTGATGTTTTGTCGAATTGCCCAAACGCAGGTTTACTCACAAGCCTCTCGGCGTTAGCCTTTTGCTCCTGCTTTATTTCATGTTGAGTATTTTTCTCAGGATTGGCAATGGCCGAAATGCTCCAAAGCTTTGAGGCTGCCTGCCAACTCACCGCGAAAGCAACTGTAAAAAGCACATATTTTTTAAAATTTGATTTCATAGTAAATTCCTCACTTGGACGTGAAATGTTTCCACTTGTCTAAGAGGCATATTGAGATGCAAGACTTCGCCATTTAGTTTTCGACGCCAAAGTGCATTTGGGACTAGGTCATTGGTAAAAAATTCATCCATGAAGAAACTAAAATTTTCCAAAAGAGCATCCTCTTCAAGGCCACTGAGTTCCTGATAGAGTGTTCCCACCTGAAGTCCTATGACCGCTGCTTTTTTGCGCATGGAGCCTTTTTGACGAAGGATTGCCAAACTTTTCTCGCTTAACTTTTCATAAAACGGTAGCAACTGCTGAGCAGATTCTAGCGAAAGTAACAAGGATGCTTGGCTCTGAAATTCTAAGAATGCGTTTCCATTCAAAAAGTCACAGGCACTGTCGAATCCTGTAAATTTGATAAAAGCTTTTTCACCATCATCCACGAGATAAACTGGCAAGTCCACAAGCCCCAATTTGTAAGATACTGCGCTCAGTGAATCGCTCGCTGCCACAACATGCAAACTGCCTTGCATATCGCGCGAAAGACCTTCAACACTTTCAAAGTTTACGCTTTTAAACTGCTGAGCCCTAGGGTCGCTTGCGGCGCTATTTGCGGCGTGTCTGAGGCTTAGTCGCAAATTTTCTTCATTTCGTTTTTGATCCAAATTGAAATTTGCGTTTGCCACCCAAGAGTCAAAGTGACCTCGTCCAATTTTTCGTCTTTCATCGAGTTCTTTTTTGTCCAGAAGATCACTTTGAACGTAGAGAGATTTTTTGTAGTCTTTACAGGCTTGGGCGAGTCCTGTTTTGTCTTCTGCAGTGATTTGCCACTCGACATCATTGTTATAAAAGCCTTGCCAAAAGGAATTGTGGGAAAGAGCAAGCTCGGCGTTAGCCGAGCTTGCGAACATCAATGTGCTGATAAGTTGAAATTTTTTCATGGTGAATTCTTTCATTTATATTTTGCTAGTTACTGTTGAAGGTAACTTGTTACGCCTGCGCTAGTCACTTTTTTGCTATTGCGATAGTCGTCGATAATTTCTACGTCGTTGATATTGGTATAGCTTGAAGTGCTAGAACTACTGCCAAAGATTGCATCAAAAACTTTTAAAATCGCTGCGCCACCCATACAATAAATATTTGCTGGGCAGGTTTTGACAAGTTGATCGGCAAGGACTGCTCCGCCTCGTGCAGGAGGGGCTGCGGCGGCAACAATTCCTGCGCGGTCGGGCGAAACGGGTAGCGCAAGAGCCGCTAGACGTGAAAACACATTGGCACGCATCTGCGCTTCGATCTCTTGTTTAGTTTCTTCAGGAAGTGCATTTTCAGCATCCATCCAAGTGACTTTAAAACTGTCGCGGAAAAAGTTTTTCTCTTCGACTTTTGACCAGGATTTGGATCTAAAAAATCCACCGCTTGATCCACTGCTTACAATCTTTTGATACATTTTGTACATGTTGTATTTTGCTTCGGCGTTTACATCAAAAACTGTGTCATAGCTATAGGTGATGATCATACCATAGCGCATATCGTTTGAGTTGAGATCAAAATATTCGGGATGCTCCATGGGGCATGCGCCAACCAAACTTAAAACTACGTTTGTGGAAAGATTTTCGGGATAGCTGGAAAACTTAAGGGAGGACTCACTCAATTGTGATCCTGCGCCCACTTGCATAATTGCTCCTGAAGGATTGCTTTTTCCTAGGCTACTAAGTTCCATGGCGACTTGTGCATCATTGGCTTGCACTTTGGCAAAGTTAATTCCTGGATTAAGGTCCCTCAACTTTTGCACATTGGAATCCCAATGGCTGAGATATTTTAAAGAAGCTCTGGCCCCTTCCATTCCCGCAAAGCCTTTGTAGGCTTCATGAAAATCATTTCGCACGTCTTGTAAATCTTGGGTGAGTTCACGGTACACATTTCGCGCATCGGAAAAATGTTTTTCCTTAGCTTTGGCAAATGCTTTTTTCTTGTCGTAAGTTCTCACTGCCTCTGCGTTTTGCTTTGAGTATTCCAGTCGTCGAGCCAACATTTCCTTTTTTGCTTTGTTGGTAATTTTGATATTTTCAACTATCACTTCACAATTTTGAGTGCATTGCGCGAGTTGAGTGTTGAGTTCTGTCAGATTGAGGTTTATCGCCTCAATTTGATCGTCCATCGCCATCAGTCCACTTAGGTCATTGGCGGCGGCAAAAGCCTCGGCTTCGACGTTTGCCTTGGAAGCTTCGTCACGAAGTTTCAGCAGTCGGTCTTCTTGTTCAACTTTTCGCTTGGTGATGGCGTCAATTTCGGCCGAGAGTTCGCGCGAGTAACCTTGGATGTCTCGCATTTCGCGGCAAAATCCCATGTTTGCAGTTTTGCTGTGCATGTGTGCAACTTCGGCTTCGCCTTTGTTGGGAGGTAAAACCCAAACTGTTTTTGAATCTAGATAGTCCGCAAGAATGTTTGAATCTGTGATGTTTTTGACTTGAGAAAGTGTGTTGAGGTCTTTGGGGTAAAGTGTGGGTTCAGCGAAAGCGCTGAAGGGGGCAAGTGCCATGACTGGCAAAAGCCTAAAAAATTTCGATGACATGTTAAAACTCCTTTTTGTTTTTTATGAAGGCTCTGCGCTAATGGCAAAGAGCAGCTTCGTTTAAAAAATAAAAGGCAATGTGTGTGCCACGGCTGAGATGCCCTAGAAAGGGCATCTCAGACAGTGAGTTCTAAAATGTGTAGTGATGGGTTCCGAACTGTGGACCCGAAATCCGGAAATAAGTTTTTACTGTCCGATCAGTGTTTTAAATTCTTCGGTGCTATTGATTTCTTTGTCGCTGAGTTCCACCCGATTGAGTTGTAGGTCCGTCATGTCCACATTTTTTAAAGTGACACGTGTAAAATTGCATGCATTGAACTGCGCATCATTAAATTTTACATTGTTAAAAATCACGTTTTTCAAAACGCTTGCATTGAATTGGCAATCTTGAAGCGAAGAGTTTTCTTCAACACTGAGGTCGGAAACCTTTGATCCTGAAATTGCAAGATCGTTAAGTGTGGATCCTTTGATGTTGAGTTTTTCAATCGATGAAGCATTTGTGCTGGTGTCGGTCATTTTTGAATTTTCTAACTTAACGCCATCAACTTTGCTGGCATTGATAGAATTGTCTGAAAATTCAGATTCCACAAAATCCAAACCGTTGACACTCGAAAGATTGATCGAGTTGTCGGCGAAAACATAGTTTTGTCCTGCAGGTGCAACATACTTTGAAAAGGTTACGTTATTTTCAGAAGCATCGGATTGATGCAGGCCTGAGTTTTTTAAAGCATTCAGTGCAGCCTTTAAATTTTCGCTCCAACTACCAGAAAAGCCTTCCTTGGCTTTTTGAAAAGTTTCGCTAGCCTTTTCGCTCACTTTTTCGCCAGCTTTTTTTGTTTGCTCGCTAAGCGTTGCAATGAGTTCGGCGGCTTGTTCCTTGTTAAGGGTCCCCGTTTTTAACATGTCCAGTATTTTTGAGATTTCGTCTTTCATATTATTTTTCCTTTTTCTTTATGATGTTCATCGCTTCATCAAAAGTGATTTCTTTGAGAGCGATTTTTTGAAGAATTTCTGCGGTCTCTAATTTTTCATGATCTATTTTCTGAGACTGAAATTTACTCAACGTTTCGTTGAGTTGATGGATGCGGGTGCGAATGGTGGGGTAGCTCAAGCCCAGAGGGGCTTCCATATCTTTAATGCGACCTTCAAAGCGTACAAAAATACGCAAAAAATGGAGGTCGTCTGCGTTCAACAAGGCAAATTCGTTATCGCTTGGGTTAGCGCGGATTTGCGAGCCGCAGCCCTGACAGTGCAGGTAAAGCTTTTCAAGAGGTTCATCGCACGCTGGACAGGGATTGGAGATTTGAAAAGTGCGCATTCGTTTTTTACCTGCTTGATTTAATATATTAAAAAAAATGATAGCACAACATTAAAATATTAAAAAATGCATAATTGGGCCAAATTATATAATTTCTATTTAATTTCAAAACCAGTGATGATGGTCTTTGAGGAGATCGATATGAAATGCTCATTGATCTATTTAAAATTGGGTGTCTTTTTGCTTTTAACGTCCGCATGCTCCCAGAAAAAAAGTCTCGTTCTTGAAACTCGACAGCTGCAGTTTTCAAAGAATTGCACTGAACTTCGAAACGAATACAGAGATACGGCAAAACTCTATTCAGATCTGCGCTCAGCAGATACTGAAGGGGTGATGATGGCCGGAGGCGCTCCATCAAGTGGCGTTGCAATGGAATCCGATTCGTCTCCAAAAAGCTCAGCAGATTCCGCTACTCAAATTGGCAATGATCAAACAGTGGGAGTTGTCGAGGCCGATTACACAGCATTGTCAGCTAAATTTCTTTACTATCACAACGGCCAGAATCTTTTAGTAATGAAACGAAATGATCGATCGCTCCTTCAAACATTTTCTTTGAATATTCGTCGAGTTAAACTTTTTGCCACAAATGACCGCTTGTTGGTTATAGGAGAAAGGTGGAATCAATTTAAAAGTCAAACGGAAGTACTGGTTCAAAGTTATCAGGAGAAAGAGCGGAGTGTAGGTTTAGAAAATGAAACGATGTTTCGTGGTACACTCCTTGAGGCACGCACAAAAAATAACTTAATGATCCTAGCAGTACAAGATTTAGCTTTTTCCAGTACTTTGCTCAAAAATGATTTTAAAGACATTCCCTGCGAAAGAACTACCTTGCCTATTGTGAACGATAATAACTGGGGGGTGACTAAACTTTTTCTGCTTGCAACTCATGAGGCACCAAAAGTTTTAGATTCTGCGGGAGTTGTGGGTTCTACCAGTACTTTTTACATGAGCGATGACACTGTCTATCTTGCAAAGTCTGGGGAGAGTGTATGCAGTTGGACTTGCTCGATGATCACCAATGGAGATTTTCTTCAAATCTATGCGAGTACTTTTGTGTCTGGAATTAAAGTTGATTTTGAAAATGCTTCAATCTCCCTTGATGCTATGGGCTTAGTGGAGGGTTGGTTAAAAGATTCTTGGGCTCTTCAAGAAATTCAAGAAGCAGGGAAAAAATATCTAGCAGTTGCTAGCACTTACCGGCAGTATCACTGCAATCGAGTTTGGTGGTCCGAATGTTTTGATGATGACTTAAATGCTCTTCACATTTTAAAAGTTGAGAATCAAAAATATACTATTCATGGTGCAGTTAAAAATTTTGCCCCTCGCGAAGACATTCGCGCGGTTCGTTTTATCGACCGTATGGCCTATGTGGTGACTTTTGAAAAAACGGATCCCCTTTGGAGCATTAATTTAGAAAATCTCGCGGCACCAAAAATCGAGGGTCACCTCGAGATCCCCGGATTTTCTACCTACCTCCACCCAGCCGGAAAAACTCATCTCTTAGGTGTAGGCTTTGGAGCCATTGACGAAGGTGATTTTTCGCTGGCAGCAGGATTGCAGTTTTCTTTGTTTAATATATCGGATCCCAAAAATCCCTTGCGAGATGACGTGCATGTGTTTGGAGGCCGCGGGTCCTACTCCCCTGCTACGGCAGACCGACAAGCCTTTTTCTATGACACCATGACTTCGGTACTTGTTGTGCCTACTGTGGAGTTCCAGCAAGAAGCCATTGGGCAAAGCTGGGTGGATGAAAATTTGAGTTTCTCAGGTGCCAGAGTTTTTTACTCGGATTTAGAAAATAAAAAACTCCAGCCTGTGCAGACTTTAAGCCATGCCGATTTTATTCCTAAGAGTTGTATCAATTCGTTGAAAGGAAAATTTTGGACCGAAAAAGCACGCTCGCTTGATATCGAGAGAACAGTGAAAATCGATGGTACGCTTGTCACACTTTCTCCTTATGGAGTGAAAAGTTGGCGACTCTCGGAAAAAGGAAATGTGGATTTTCTCAGTGGCTCAAGCTTTCCTCAAAGTATTTGCATTCGCTTTGATATCGAAAACGGAGATTGGGTGTCGGCACCTGCAAGTCCAATTTGGGATTGAGAATTATGTCGATTCTAGCACACGATAGCGACGGGCTCGACCCTTGCCGAAAGCTTGAACGAGTCCTTCTTTCTGCGCAATGGCAAGTTTTCGGACCAGGCTTCTCCGAGGAATTTTGCAAATCTTGACGGCGTGTTGAATTTGAAAATCTTCCTCTTTCAGATGCTCTAAAATTTTTCGAAGTTCAAAGTGCTGTGGGTGTACTGCAAGTTTCCCCAGGCGGATGTTGACCTCATGTGATTCAATGGGAATAATTTTGTAAGTACCGTCTGAAAAGACAATTTCTAGGGGAATTTTTGCTAGTTTGATTTCGTTTCTAAGTCTGAGAATATTTTGATTGAGACGATTAGGCGAAGTGTAGGGATTGTAGTACTGATCAGGATAAACACTTTCAAAGATTTCTAATGTCGTAGGACTTCGATAAAAGTCTTTCAGAAGAGTTTCTAAAATAGCGCTTAATATTTTTCGAGATGCGACTGATTTTTTTGTTAGCTCGCCTTTCCCTTCGCCATTTTGCTGAGCTTCCCAATGCTGAACCAGTCCTTTCGTTAGGTCTATACTTATAGAGTTTTTTTTGGGGATTTCTTTTTTTTCAGGAAAAGAAACAACGGTCAATTTAACAGTCTTCGATTTTGTCTTTTGAATATTTATGTCGTAGGTGCTTGGAGGAGCGAAATCTTTTCCAAAGCCGCTTTTGAAGTCTTCCAAAAGTTCATTTTTGTAAGTTAAATAAGTCGTTCCAAAGTAAACTTTTTGAAACAGGCTCATATCTTTCGTCTTGATAGAAATCATTCGATCAATTTCGCGCAGTGTTTCGCTATCGCCCAAAACGGTTGCTTGCTTGCGGACCTCATCAAATTCTCGTTGAAGATCAACACTCCAGGGCTCTGTCAGCGCTTTTGCAAAGGCACTCCACTTGTTGCAAAAAAGATTTTCACGTGATGGACCTCGATGTTTATTTTTCAAATTTTGCAAAATCAAAATTGCTTCTGCAGGGCGAGAATCAAATATTTCCAGTTGTGCCAGCAGTTCTAGGCAGTTGTTGTGCAAGCGTTGGGTTTGCATTTCTTGAGTTTCACGAATAAGGTCCAATAAAAAGGGGCGGGCTCCTTTTGTTCTTTTGAGATGTACAAGGCACGCGGCCTTATTTACGGAACATACGAGCTTCCAATAGGCGCTTTCAATCTCGCAAAGAGTATTGAGTGAAATGAGTGCACCTTCATAGTCCCAACTTCTAATTTTTCCCATGGCCAGTTGAAAGTAAAGATCAGGGTGGGTCTTAACTGCATGGCGATACCTTTCTTGAAATTCTTTTGAATCGAGTTCAGGAACTTTGACATTTTGACGAATAAATAAATTAAAAAGTTTTAGAGCTTCGTGACTTGATCCCAGTTGGATCAAAGCGCCTCCATACTCTGCAATTTCGAGAGAGCTAATTTTCTGTTGTTTGGGATTTTTTTGAAATGTTCGAACGTTGGAGTGGAGAAGTTTAAGGCTACGGAGGCTCATGCCGAGTCGTCGACAGAGATTGGCTAAAAAAATGCGTTCAGATTTTGCAGTTCCCTTTATCTTGGAAAGGATTTCGTTGAGTAGGGCATGGGCCTTTGCAAACTCACTTGAGCGAATGAGCGTGTCAATTGTGCAAAGATCTTTGCTCTTACATTGATTGTAATCAATCATTTATCAGCATTATAAGGCCAATAAATTTAATTTGAAAGGTCTAACGTTTTGTACGACAATAGAAGTATGACTGGAATTTGCACTCTTCGAACCCGTATACTGACTTTGCTCTGCTTAACGGGTTTCCTTCAAGGGTGTTTGGGGAACGGATGGGGCTATCCGGGTAGTGCCAAAAGTGGAAGTGCGCCTGCGAATGGCGGAAGTCCTTACTCCGACGAAGCAGGAGTCTTGCCGGAAGGTGAGTACAGCACCATCGCAAGATGTTCGAATCTCACCAATACTTTCACTCTAGGTTTGTTTGCGGAAAAATCGACGGGCGCTATGTCAGTCATCCGAAATGATGCGGACGGCCCCAAATTGGTCAGTGAAAATTTCACAGTGGAAAAAGTTGAAGATCATTTTAGCTTTGAATCCACTGAATTAAACTTCTCGATTTTGGCCCCAACCTCTGAAACGCGAAAGCAGTCGAAATTCTACATTTATCTTTCGGGAAAAATTGTTAACTCCCCCGATGTGGAGGAGTCTGTTTTAGTTGAAGACGAAAATCTCCTGTGTGCTTTGTCTGTTGAGTTTGTTGAAAGTTTTGATGCCGAAAATCAGCCAGAGTAAAAGAATTGACACTTTTTAAAATAATAAAGACCTGACATCGCGATATAATTAACAAGGATGAGATTTCCTTATATTTTTTTTGTTACATTCATTTTATGTTTTGTAAATTCTTCAGTCGTGGCCAAACCTCGTGCAGTCATACTGCTTAGACACGGAGAAGAACCTAAATCTGGTGACAGTCTTAGCAAAGACGGTTGGTTGAGAGCAAAAAGGCTTCCATTAGTTTTTGAACGAACCGCGATTTCAAAATTTGGCGAACCTGTGGCTCTGTTCGCCGCAAAACCTGAGTTTGAAGGTCAGTCACAGCGGTCAATTCAAACTCTGCGCTATGTTGGGGAAAAGTTCAAATTAAAAATTCAAAGTGACTTCACTAAAGATGAAGTTAAAAAACTAGTCAAAAAAGTCAACGAAGAAGATGACTATGATGACAAGTTAGTGGTCATCAGCTGGCCTCACCGGTTTCTAGAGGAAATTGCAGAAGAGTTTGGCGCCGATAAAATTAAAAAGTATCCTGATGAAAAGTTTGATCGCTTGTGGGTTTTGGAGTTCCCTTCATCAAAGAACAAAAAAGTTGAGTTTCACGACTTACCACAGCGACTCCTCATGAGCGATGACGCTGTGTAATTCAATCTGCTTGCAAGAGTGAAAGTGGAAGGATTTTCATCTTAGCCTAAGTTGCGATGAATGTATCGCAAGATAGCGGAAAATGGAAGATTTATCCCGCCTTTAGCGCTATAGTCTGCTTTCATAAATGAGCTACGAATTTTTAGCAAAAAACCGTTGTTTAAAATCACTTATTTTGATTCTCACGTTGAAAATTTTTGGCGCTCATTCTTTTGAAAACGATGAAATTTTAACTCTTGAAAGTGCGAAAAAGTTTTTGCGTGAAAAAAATATGGAAATCGCGGAAGCCTCGTCTCTCGTTGACGCCTCGAATTCCAAACTGAGTGCATCTCGTGGAGCTTTTTTGCCACAACTCGACTATTCTTTGGGGGTCGCAAAAGACCCCAGCGAATCTTTTCAAAACTACTCGTCGTCACTCACGTTAAGTCAAAATCTGTTTCGTGGATTCTCTGACTGGCATAACGCAGCGTCGGCTCGTTTAAGTCAGAAAATCGCAGTTTTGAATCAGCGAATGGTACTTCAGGGAGCAATGAGCGAGTTGTATGCGCAATTCGGGAAGATTGTATTTGCCCGAGATTCTTTAAAGTTGGCCCAATCCTATTTGGCTCGAAGAAAAGACACGCAACGAATGATCGAACTTCGATACAAAAACGGTCATGAGAACTTTGGTTCAGCGCTTTTAGCTAAGGCAAATTTGGCACAGTCTGAAATTGATTTTCAGGAAGCCGAAATCCAACTCAATCAAGCGGCTATGAGTTTAAAAACTCACCTAGGCCTATCCCCAGACTCAGCCCTTGTCATTGACTCTCAGATATCATTTGAAGCAATCATCAAAGAATTTCCTCGGAAACCTGTACCACCTTTGGAGCTGTTGGCGATAAAAAAATTTGAATTAGAATTAGCGTCACAGGAAAAAAACTTGGCAGCCGCAAAATCGGTATTCTATCCTTCCTTAAATGTTTCCTATGGCATTTCTCAGAGTGGATTGGAGTTTTATCCTTCTGAAAAGTCTTCTGCTCTTTCGGCTCGACTAAGCCTAAATCTGTTTAACGGAACACAGGATTATCATAATTTCAAAAGGGTTAAGGCCAACGCACTCGCGCAAGAGATTCGAAACTCACATGAAAAACAAAAAACCAAGCTCGCGTATGAACAGCTTTTTGAAAATTTTAATCTGCTGATGGAAACCCAAAAAGCAATCGAACTACGGTACGAGGCCGTCAAAGTTCGCCTTGAAATTGCGCGAAAGAAATATCAAAATGGACTACTTTCATTTGATGAATTTGACCGAGTCGAAACGGAGTTTATCGAAGGTGAACGAAAATTGCTTGGATTAAAATTTCAGCAAGTCGAAGCGGGCGCGGCGTTGTTTAAAATGATTGATGAAGGTTGATGATAATGAAAAAGAAGTGGATTTTTGGATTTGGAATGGCGGCAGTAGTAGTTTTGCTATGGTATTTTTTCAAAGGCGATAAAAAATCTGAAATTAAAATCGTCGAACATTTGATTGAGCGAAGTAGTCTAGAGCGAAATGTCATGGCAACCGGACTCGTGCAACCTCAAAATCGATTAACCATCAAAGCGCCAGTAGCGGGAAGGGTGGAAAGTGTTTTCGTTCAAGAGGGCGACCTCATTCGAAAGGGTCAAAGGCTAGCGCTGATGAGTTCAAGCGAGCGAGCGGCGCTGCTTGATGCTGCCAAATCACAAGGTCAGGAAGAAGTTAAAAAGTGGGAGGAACTTTATAAGGCGACCCCGATTGTTGCGCCGATTTCTGGAACTTTGATCAATCGCAATGTTGAGAATGGACAAAGTTTTACAACTTCTGACTCACTTTTTATGATGAGCGACAAACTGACGATAAAAGCTCAAGTAGATGAAACTGATATTGGGCAGATTGAAAAGGGCCAAAATGCCGAAATCCAACTTGATGCTTACCCCGAGAAAAAAATTGCTGCCAAAGTGGGCCTCATCGCATTCGATGCAAAAACTGTGAATAGTGTTACGACTTATGTTGTGGATGTGATTCCTGAAGAAGTGCTTCCGGAAATGCGAAGTGGCATGACGGCAACAGTGAAATTTTTTATTGAGGTTCGTGAAAATGTCCTCACGATAGCGAGTGAAGCATTAATCGTTAAAGAAGGTAAATTTTTTTTAAAAATTAAAACTAAAGATTCCAAAAATAAATCTGAAGAGCGTGAAGTCAAAGTTGGCATTTCGGACGCAAAAAAAACCGAGGTTTTGGAGGGTGCATCGGAGGGGGAAACTGTACTGGCCTCTGACTTCAATTCAATACTAGGACAAGCGGGCGCAAAGAAAAATTCCAATCCCTTTATGCCGATGGGTGCTCCCAGAACTCGTTCTGGAGGCGGCTCGTCTACCGCTCCACGTAGTCGTCCTTCTCATTAGGATTTTATGATTGAAGTTCGAAATCTTTCTAAAGTTTACAGAATGGGCGATCATGAAGTGCGTGCCTTAGATGATGTCAGTCTCACTATTTCTCAAGGCGATTTCGTGGCAATTATGGGCCCCTCGGGTTCTGGAAAATCTACACTCATGCATGTCCTGGGACTTTTAGATTCGGTAGACTATGGCGAATACTTTATTGATGGCGTGAGCACTTCGCAAAAGTCAGAAGATGAACTTGCCGAGCTCCGTCGAAGAAAAGTGGGATTTATTTTTCAGCAGTTTCACTTGTTGCCCCGAGTGAGTGCTGCCGAGAATACCTCCCTCCCTCTTCTTTATTCTGAGGGACATTGGAACCAGGAGCGCGCGTTGGAGGAACTCAATCGGGTCGGATTGGGTTCGCGCTCTCATCATCGGCCCAATGAACTTTCAGGCGGGCAGCAACAGCGCGTAGCCATTGCAAGAGCTCTTATCAATCGACCAAAAATTTTGTTTGCTGACGAACCCACTGGGAATTTGGATTCCAAATCGGAAAAAGAAGTCATGGGTATTTTGAAGTCACTCAATCAAGCGGGAATCACAATTGTGCTGGTAACCCATGAAGATGAAATTGGGCAACAAGCCAATCGAGTGATTCGCATGCGAGACGGTAAAATTCAAAGTGATGAGCGTTTGAAAGAAATTTCCAACAGTTTAAAGTCCTCAGGCGAGGCGCAAGAGAATGATTTGAGGACATACAAAAAGCCATCGCTTTCATTTTTCCAACAGCTGGGTATGGCGGTGCGGAACTTAGAGTCGAACAAACTTCGAACTTTTCTTTCGATACTCGGAATTTTGATTGGCGTTGCTGCTGTTGTAGCAATGTTGGCAATTGGAAGTGGTGCACAACAAGCTGTGAAAGCTCAACTTTCTTCTCTTGGTTCAAACATGTTAGTGCTACGCGCAGGATCTATGCGTGGCATTGGTGGAGCCATGATGGAATCTGGATCCGTGGCGCGCTTGGATTTGGGAGATGTAAAAGCGATTAAGCAATCTATGCCACTTGTGAAAAGTACGGCAGGTAATTTAAACGGGCGTGGACAAGTTGTGTTTAAAAATAAAAATTGGACGTCCTCCATTCAAGGAGTGTCCGAAACTTATGCTGATGCCCGAGCGGCTCAACCTATTGCCGGGAGATTTTTTACCGAACAAGAAATTGCAAGTCGTGCCAGAGTTGCCGTGCTTGGTATGACTTTGGTGAAAGAACTTTTTCAATATGAGAATCCCATCGGTGAAATGATTAAAATCAATCGGGTAATATTCCAGGTGATTGGTGTTCTTCCAGAAAAAGGATCCAGCGGTTTTCAAGATCAAGATGATCGAATTTTAGTTCCCGTTACCACGGCAATGTACAGACTCTTTGGAAAAAATCATTTGGACTTTATCGATATTGAAGTCCATAGAGCAGAGGATACTCAAACAGTTCTTACAGATGTTGAAGAGTTTATGATTTCACGTAAAAAAGTCGCCGCGTCTCAAACTGAAGGAGCTTTTCAGGTCCGAAATATGGCCGATATTCAAGAGGCGGTCAGTTCTTCAACACGGATTATGACACTTCTCTTGTCAGTGATTGCGGCAATCTCGCTGCTCGTTGGTGGAATTGGAATTATGAACATTATGTTGGTATCCGTTACCGAACGAACTCGTGAAATTGGATTGCGAAAAGCAATTGGGGCAAAACGAAAAGATATTTTGAACCAGTTTCTGATGGAAAGCGTTGTGATCAGCCTTGTAGGTGGGATATTGGGACTGGTGTTTGCCGCGATTACGACATTTTTGATTTCAAGATTGGCGGGATGGGCCTCGAGCATAAGTTTATGGAGTGTGATTCTTGCGGTGGGATTTTCGAGCTTTATTGGAATTATTTTTGGCTTTTATCCCGCAAAGCGCGCTTCGAATCTTGAAGCCATTTCCGCTTTGAGATTTGAGTGATCCACTCAAACCTCATAGTTATGAACCCAATTATACAATATACGAAAATTTATGCATCACATTCGCCCGTAACTGCGCTGTAAAAAGTTCCTCGTTTGTATTCTTCTTTGCTAAAGTCTTGAGCGCGAGTATCGAGTTGAAAATGACCATCTTTATAACGTAGGCGATAAGCCATCGTGCTGCCGTCAAAGTCAAACTTCAGATACAAAACATAACCGCGCTTTTCCCATTCTTCGTTTACTGCAGAACTAAGATTAATTTTTCCGCGACCACGCTTTACGGCATCATATTTTTTGAGTTGCCATTTTCCAGTTCCAGTTGTCCATTTAAAATCTGGAGTTTGTGTCTCATCAAATACCAGTCGGCCGTAGTTAAGTGTGCCATCTTTTTTCAATGTAAAATTAAACGTACTTCCGTATGCGCCAGCTGCCATTTTTTCAAAATACACCCCGTCCATAAATTCAGGTGAGTATTCCATATTTTCAAAATAGTAGGACATATGTTTGGGTGAAGGGGGGATGTTATTTTCTCCCTTGCGCATTTTTTCAGCAACGCGATAAGTAAAGGATTGACCCAAAACTTGGGCAACCGCGGAATCAAATTGAACTTTGGGATTTCCCTCTACCGCAGCTAAATAGGCATTGATGAGGTCATCGTAATAAAAATCTCCTGCACAGGTGGCTCCACGAAGTTTAGCTTGGGCAATTCGATTTGCGATTTCGGCATTTGCCTGCGCCGATTTTTGACGCTCAAGATAAATCTTCATTTTGTACCAAAATACAGTGGTATCATCGATTTCTGTAAGCGGCATTTTTTCTTCCCAAATCATTGAGCTTGGCGTGCGGTCACTTGAAGTGACTGAACTATCGGTGTTTGAGAGTGGTGTTTGAGCAGACAATTGCTGAGTCGAATTTTGCGATGCGCAGGCAAAGAGTCCACCGAGTACTGTCAGTGAAAGTGTTGTTTGTAGTTTCATGAATCCCCCTAAAGTATTTTTTCTAAAATAAACGTGCAGTTCTATCGGGATTCAAATTGAAAAACTGAATGAGCTTTATTTCTCGTCAAACTTTTGACTTTAAAATGTCATCTTAGAACTTTTTAAAATTTGAGTTCCGCTGAGATTTTGCTCCACTAGCTCGCGGAAATCGCGACTCGGATCTTTGATGAGTGGGTTTACGACCTCGCGACTCACTTGCGCTTCTTGTGTTGGTACCAAACTGGCTGACTCGTTCCGGATTGAGAGACTGAGATTCGTTAGATGGGCGGCTTCCACTATTTGATCTATTGCTATTGTTTGGCCTGCCGCCATTATTTGTATAATTTGCTTCTCGTCTTTGAAAACGCGAACCTTGAGGGGCGTAATTTTTAGGTCCTCGTGTTTTAGCTCCACCACTTCTCGATTTAGGCCGTGCCGAAAACTTTGCTTTTTGAAACTCCCCTTCAAACGTGGCATCGTTTAAATACTGGCGAAAGGGCGCAAAATCTCTGAAGTCCTCATCACTCACTATAGTGACGGCTTTACCTTCAGCGCCATTGCGGGCGGTGCGACCCACTCGATGAAGAAAGCTTTCGACCACTTGAGGAAGATCAAAATTCACAACGAGAGAGACTATGGGGATGTCTAATCCACGCGCCGCCACATCGGTCGCGATCAAGATTGGAGTCGCGCCTGATTTAAATGAACGAAGCGAATTTAATCTTTGAGATTGGCGCAAGCCACCATGAATAGAACGTGCCGAAAATCCAGCATCGAGTAAAATGTTACAAAGTTTTTCAACGCCATGCTGCGTTTGGGCAAACACGAGTGCAGATTCAAACGGTTTCGAAAGTACGTTTTGAAGAGTTTGCAATTTTTCTTCCAAGGGGACGATGATCACATGTTGTCGAAGTGTTTTGGGAGCTTGCTCTTGAGTTCCAACGGCAATCCATTCGGGCTTTTTCATGTGGCGCACAATTAAACGTTTAATCGAAATCGGCATTGTTGCTGAAAACATCATCGTTTGGCGATCTTGCGCGGTTTGAAACATGATGCGCTCAATTTGTGGTAAAAATCCCATATCAAACATTTGATCGGCTTCGTCGAGAATCAAAAATTTTACCATTCCTATAGGCAGCGCTTTTTGCGAAATGATGTCGTTGATGCGACCAGGAGTGCCAATGATGAGTCTGGGATTGCGTTTTAAATTGTTGAGTTGTACGCCCATAGGGGCTCCACCAATGATTGCGCAAGGTTTTACACTTTGAACAAATTGCGTGAGAGTTTTTGCAACATCAAAAATCTGAAGGGCAACTTCGCGAGTGGGAGCAAGGACTAAACCGACTGCTTTGGCATTAGCGTCTAAAAATTGAATTAAGGGCAGCAAATACGCCGCGGTCTTACCCGATCCAGTTTGAGCTTGGGCAACAAGATCTTTGCCTTGGGTCGCAGCCGGAATGGAAGCTTTTTGCACCGGGGTAAGTTGGGTGAAATTTAACTTTGCGAGTGCTTGATTGAGGCCAGCGAGATGAATCTCTTTGATGAGGCTGGAGTGCTGAGAATGCGGTTGAGGAATCTTTGTCTGCATGCGTCAATGGCTACCACAAATCACCTCTCCAGCCTATGAATAACTGAGAGCCGGGAAGTGGGTATGGGGCCAGCGAAGCGTAGCAAACTTCAATGAAGAGGATGATTTTTAGTTAAAATCTCACTATTTATACTGCTTTATTGTATATGAAGCGCTTGTGGCGATTGAACACTTCGCATCTATGAAATAGATTTCTCTTTTATGGAATGGTTTCATTCAATCACTCAACAATCAAAACATTTAATAGAAAATCCCACACTGCAAAGTTTGGTGTTATTTGCCCTGACTTTTTTTGGTCTCAATTTTTTAAAAAACAAAGCCTTTCGAAATCTTGGAAGTGAAGGAAATTTAAAATCTCGTTTTTGGGATGACAAATTGATGAGCGCTCTCAGTCGCCCCTTACGGCTTGGAATCTGTGGTCTTGCATTAGTTTCAGCACTTCAAGTGTACCCCGAAACCGCAAAAGGAATAAAAGGCCTGCAACTCTTATCAAAAATGATGTTTATCGTTGCAGGATTTTGGGCCTTAGACAGATTGGCAAAATTTTTTCTAAATTTTAGACGTGAGCAGTTTGGTTTGACTCCTTCATCCCAAACATTGGTTTTAACTTTGATGAGAGTTGTGATTTTTGGATCGGCAGTACTCATTATTTTAGATACCGCAGGAATTTCGATTACGCCGCTTCTTGCCTCGTTGGGAATTGGATCACTCGCAGTGGCGCTTGCGCTTCAGGATACTTTGGGCAATCTTTTTTCAGGTATTTATTTACTGATTGATAAGCCAATTCGGGTAGGTGATTATGTACGTTTTGACAGCGGTGTTGAGGGAAGCGTTGTTAAAATTGGCTGGCGTAGTACCCACGTTTTACTGCCTTCAAACAACACTGTCATTTTACCAAATTCCAAAGTGGCTACAGCGCAAATTACAAATTTTTATTTTCCAGATTTAGAAAGTTCCCTAACTGTAACTTTTGGAGTTGCGTATGCCAGTGATCTCGAAAAAGTTGAAGCGCTAACTTTGTCAGTTGCAAAAGAAATTCAAGAACGAGTGCCTGGAGCAGTGCCCAACTTTTTACCTGTCTTGCGCTTTACAAATTTTGCGGATTCTGCAATCAATTTGAATGTTGTTATGAGAGTGAAAAACTTTAGCGAGTCGTCATTGCTAGTGCATGAGTTTATCAAAGCCGTGAAAAAGAAATTCGATGCTGAAAAAATCGATATCCCCTTTCCTCAAAGAGTGATTTGGCAAAAGAATTCCTAGTGTATGCGAATAGGTGAATCGATGAAGCTTGGACTTTGCGAAATTAAATCTGATGCCCTGTCCAGAGCGCCACTGATTTTTGAAAATCACTTTTTAAAATCGTTTTGGATGTTATATGAATTGGCTCAACACTTGTCTCCATCCGACGAAACTTTTGCTCCAACAATTTGGGCTCGACTTACAACGTCTCAATATCCATTGGCTAATCGACCTATTTCTTCGCTGATTTATTTCCCTGCTGATATCTCTGACTTAAGACGTAAAAGCATTATAAGGCGCGGACTTTTTCCGTCTGCCTACGCTGCGCTTTGGATCGAAATTTGTAAAAGTGGGGCCGAAGCTGTTCTACAAGAGTATTTAGCAAAGGCGCTACGCGACCCTGGTTACCTAGGACATCGGCTCAGTATTTTGGAATCGTTTTATAAAAGTTGGGAGCTAGTAAAAGATAAATCTGAGGATTTAAAACTTTGGTCCGATCGTTTGATGGAATTCATAGTAACAGCCTTCATCAGTCACAGAACTGCATATTCTCTCGAAAATTTCGAACTACGCGGGAAAACTTTTAATGAAGTGCTCGAGAGTTGTTTAGTGCGACCCGGTTTTTTTGCTCACAATCTGATTGCCTTGGCTTCGGCACATCGACTCATCTCTCAAGGCTGGGTTGATGATGTAGAGCTCCTGTTAGGAAAGATTTATCAGATGACTCAGTTTGAATACACTGATTCCGAGGACAATGTAGAAATAAAGGGTCGCGAAATTGTTTTCACGGACGATGCGTTTCGAACGACTTTATTGGAGTTTCTTTTTCAAGGACCTCAGGATCCCCACGTCATTACATCAGCACATACTTTTCAGTATTTGTGGAAATTGAATCCATCTTTAAAACATCGAAAGTTGATCATGATCAATCTTGAGTCTCTAAAATAAAAATCTGATGAGACTTTCTATTTGGGTCCACAAAGAGTTGCAAGTTTGAAGATCATCTGAGCATTTGCTTTTTTTGCACTTTTGGTGAGTTCCTCTAGATTAAAAGTGCTTATAAGTTCATCGCTTTTGGAATTCCAAAATTGGAGTTCATTCTTCGTAACATTATAGATACTAAATGCTTGCGGTTCTGAGGCATCTTTGAATCGTTGATTTAAAACCCCAGCATTCACAATGGCTTTTTTAGCATCGATATCGAAATACAAACCTCCGATATGGATGTCTCCATAAAATGCGAGGTCTGCATTTTTAGGATAGGGCGCAGAAATTCTATTCTTTTGAACTGTATGTGGATTTCTAAAATTAACAATTTCTTCCACTTCTTTTCCGGTTTTGGGATCAATTCTTGTGACGACGGCATCAGTTGGTTGCAACATGGATTCTGGCACAGGCCTCATATTGTAGTGACTGTAGGCAATCGTTTTATTTTCAACTTTTATAAAAGCATAACCATTCGGACCAGGATTTTGAACATCACCAAACTCTTGGAACATTTGATAAGCTTCCGTTTGTTCGAACGGAATTTTGTTGAAGAATTTTTCTCTCATTTCGTCATAGTCCAACTTTCCGGCTTCCACTGCCCTTAACAGCTGTTCTTCTGTGACATTCTCTGCCTTCATTTTTCTTATTTTGGGAAGCCACTCGGCTAACACGTCTTCTTCAGCGTTCCCAATTGCAAAATGAATATGCTTTGAATCCAAGCCGATTTCATTTTGAATCATTTCTAAAATCGGCCTGAGCAAATGCGGGGATTTTAAATTCCAAGGAACGATGTCTCCTAGAACAATGAGTTCACTGACGCCTTCGCTTTTCATCCGTCGCAGAGCTGAGAGGAGGGCATTCTTTTGTCCGTGGGTATCACCTAATACTCCTACCTTGACCTCAACCGCAGACGTTTTTCGGTTTCCAACTTCGTGAGTTAAAATGCTAGAGCATGCAGAGCACAGTAAAATTAAAAGACTTAAGTAAACATGACGAATCATAGATACAATGCTTTTCGGCATTTTTCGGATAAATCATGAGCAGCCATTTGCAAAGGTGCTCCTGGTTAGTCTTCGGGATCCGGATTGGGTTCGGGTGTGGGACGAGGGGTGGGATTCTCCAAGCAACTTTTTTCTTGATCTGAAATTTTTTGGGGCAACCAAAAGGGAATTCCCGTCCACGATCTACCCAGCGCCCGAGCATGTTCTTCTCGAAATTTGGAAGTCAAAGCCGGATCTTTAATAAATAAAATCGTTTCATCATTGTTATGATTTCCCGCTGCGCTCCAATTGAGTGAACCTACCATAGTCCACTCGTTGTCGACCGTTGCAAATTTGTGGTGGTATTTGTCACCTCCTGGAAGTCTTGGACTTCCCACACCGATGGTCAGGGGACGAACCCAGGGATGATTGTTCAACTCGATTTTGCAAAAACGATTTAACATCTGCAAACCAAAAATATCTAAAACTTCGCTGTAGTCGCGATAAGCAAACTCCGAATCGATGAGGGCACTGAGCTGTATTCCTTTACTGACCCGACTTTCGAGGGTGTTTGAAATTCGTTGTTCGGAAAAAACAAATAGACTCAGTTCAATGGACTTCTTTGCTTGAGAAAGAATGGAGTTCGCGGTTCCTAAGGCACTTTTTTCCCAAGGAACTCGATTGGGAGAGGGGCTGGTCGGTGCAAATTGTACCCACAGCGCTCGCCCATCTTCAAAAGCAATTTTTTGTGGACCTCGTGGAGATTTTTTAAGCCCAAATTTCTTAAGCTTCCACATTTGTAGGAATTCTTCTTCGAATATTATTGCGGCATCTTTGTTTTGGATCAACATTAAACTATTGGGGTTTCCACGACTGAAAGGTCTTAGAAAATCTCCAAAGAAATCAGACCACGTAAAATTTGCAGAGCTTGAAACCACTAACTCATCATCAATCAATATAAACTTATGGTGCATCAAGCCTGAACCTCTGGAACCGTCCGAGGTATCATCGATCATGGGAATCCCGTCTTTTTTTATTTGAGTTAACACATCTCGCTCTAGAAGTTCCTGATCGCTTAGGACTTCGTCCGCGTTTTGATCCAAAAAGTAAAAATAGTCTTCAAAGCGAAAGCGGGAATATTCGTCCACCAAAGATAAGTCTTTTTTATTTCGATAAGGAAATGGAGCCGAATATTGATTTTCTAAAATCAATCGGACTTCCACCCCTGTTTTAAATTTTTTCAACAGCGCATTGTAAACATTGGGAAGACGAAATTCCTGAACAGCAATCCAAATGCGCTTTTGAGCGGAATCAATTGAGCGAATCAAGATTTCTTCAAAATTGTGACCAGGTCTTTGAATCTGACGATAGGGCTCTACAAACTGAGATGAGTTACTGTGATTAAAATAAGTTTGAAAAGTTTCAGCGTAAGATTTTTGGTAGCTTGAAAAAACAATGAAAGGAATGAAGGTACGTGTCAAATATTTGGAAATTTGCATAAGTTGATCATAGCGGGAAATCTTAACAATTCAAGTTTCCAGACGATATTGTTAAGCTTCAAAAGAGAAGGGCTGGTCCCATTAACTCTTGAATCTCACAAAAATTTTAACTGTCAAAATTTTGAGATTTCAAATCACCCGACTACAGATAACCTTGCCTTTATGAAGATTCGCTTATCCAAGTTCATCACACTTGTTTCAACATTTGCTGCACTCGTTGGAGTCGCTCAAAGCTATTCAGTGGAGTTTGATACGGAACTCCCGCCACAGCTTGAAGGAGCGGATTTTACTCCCATTCAAAAGTGGTTGGATAAACGCCCTGAACTGAATTTAAAAAGCACTGGCCGCAAGCCCGCACAAAGCGATCCCTATAAAGAAGTTCCTACGGGTTCTTTGGCTTATGAATTTTTCGATCTTGAGTCTGCACTCAGTGAGGAAGATCACAGCGAATCGGAAAATCAAGCGGAGCTTTACCTTCCTGTCAAAAACCCCTCAAAATGGATCGCAAAAAAATCATACGAGACAAATGATTCTAAAATTATCATTAAAAAAGTCGGTGACCCAAAAAGTAAAGAGCGAACTTTTAAAATGCCCCAAGGTGGTTCGTTTGCGTTTATCAAAGATTTAGATTTGCTGCAGCTGACGGGGCGCAAAGAAATTCAAAATCCTGGCTTCGAGTCACCGCTGACTGTTTTAAATTTTAAGTTTTATGACTTAAAAACCGGAAAACTTGCAAGTTCCCACGATTGCAACAATGGGCCCAAGGAATTCTTTAAAGGGGATGACTATATCAACGGTGAAGTCGTTATCGACAATGGCACCTTAGAAGTCTTTTGCCGTGCAATGAAACTGGAAAAGGCCGGCACCGAGAATTCTGATGCGAAGTATTCTCATCAATTCTATCGCGCGGGCACAAATACTGTTCTCTTTAAAACGGACAACTATGCAAACTACATCGAAAGCATTAAGGCCTGGGTTTATTTGGCGGAGCCTGCAAGTGGGGATGTGCTTGAAGTTCGCAAGATTAGCAAAGATAATGGTTTTAAGGAGCAAGTCATTGCTCGATTCCCCAAATTTTATCAAGGCAAAGATTCCTCGAGTCATTTGTCTTTTCTTAGCCAAGGCTTTGCGCGCGTAAATAACGAGCTTTATGCCAATGACAAATCGTCAAGCAACAGCGCGATCTTTAATCTTTCAAGTGGTGAAGTGGCTAAAATGTCTATGGGCGCTGAAGCAACTTATGAAAGTTACTCAATTTCTCCCAATGGAAAACTTTTCTTAATCTCTGAAAGCGAGAAAGGATTTAAGCTATTTCAGCACGAAAAAAGTGCTCTTAAGGAACTCAGTAGCGCAAGCACTCCCGAAACTGGACTTGATGCTCCCTTAGTCACTTTGACAGCGAATGAGGCAAAAGTAAGATATTCCGAAGCAAAGTTTTTAAGCAGTGCTAGCAACGGAGATTTGATTTTTGTCGCGATGCCCACGAGTAGCGGTGAAGAAGAAGCAAAATTAACTCGACGTGCTCGTCTAAAGGTTTTCCGAATTGCAAAAGACGGAAAAATTTTTCACCGCATGGTAAAGGGGTCCGAGGGAATCATCGGGATTTACCAACTGCCATTTACTAATACCCATATGGGTTTGTATTTTCATAGCTCGACAAATCGTCAGTTAAGTTTAAAAGATTTCCGAGTCAGTTTGGCGAGTACAAATTCACGTTTTAGAACTTCACGAGTTATTGGAGAAGGAATTTTAAACAGTGAGCAAGGTGTCGCTAATAACGAATCAGTAAAAGTGAGGTGGGATGATGTTAAACTTACTGGTGGCGATGATAAATTGTCGTCAGAACTTCTCAAAACCAAAGCCAGTTTTTGCAAGACAACAATGAGAGCAAGTTCCCGTTGGAACAAAATTCCGATGCCGACTGACGAAGAGCCAGTGATGACCCAAAGTCAGGTGGATTTGTTAAAACTTCGTTTTCAAAAACCTGCCGGATTTGAACCCCATCGTGATTTGAAAGCTTTAATGTTTCTTTTTTCAAAAGTAAAAATTCAAGATACAGATCCCGAAGCGGCTGCGGGGATTTTGGGCAACGTGGTGGCACGTTCTGAACTTCTTTATGATTACCTTTTGAAACAATTCATTCCCTACAATAAAACGGCCACACAAACCATAAGATCACTCAAAGCCAATACGGCAAATCCTTGCTGGAGTAGCACTGAGCGCAAAGCGATTCGTGCGGCTGCGGTAGAGTATTTTAGTGGCATTTTTAAACGCGGAAATGAATATGACGAAAAACAACGCACCGACACACGTCTTTATCACTTTGGCGCGCCCTTAAAAGTAGCTCTTTATTTTGACGTGGCTGCCGATGGCGAAGAAGCAACCGACAAAGCAGCTGAAAAACTTGCAGATCGCACCAAGCAACATAAGTTTTTTAAGCATATCTTTTTCTCAAAGCTCTACAAGTTTGCTTATCAATATGTCGCTCCATTCTTTGGACAAACACCACACCCAAAAATCGACTATACAGTAGTGCGACTTTCTGGAACCGAAGATGTTTGGTCCGAAGAAGAAAAGCTTAAAGCAAACCCCAGTGTGCATGGATTTTTGATGAGCACGCATCCGATGAAAGTGAGTGGAAAGAACTCTGAAGGAATTCAAGGCACCTATGAAATTAACAGCCCCTCGGGTTATGGATTTTACCACTACCGCACAGGTGAAGTTGTTTTGGATAAAACCAAAAAAGTCACAAGTCCAACTCCCATTTCCATTCCTAACATCATCGCTAATCCTAAAATTGAGCGGATTGTGAATGGCGAAAAACAAAACTTTAATGGGGAATTTAAGGTCTCTTATTTGCCTCAAAAAGATCTTATTCCAAAGGAAAGTGAGTTTTCGCTCCAGCCTTCGCAGGCCAGCGCAGACAAACGCTTCTCGGGCATGTTGATGTTCGGATATGACTTAGGTGATGAAGAATATATCCACGATGAATACAAAGCTTATTATCAAGATCGTGGTTACAAATTTAAACCTGAAACAGACGAAACAGATGTTCAAGCCTTTGCAGAAAATCTCATCAGAGAAGAAAAACTAGATTACCTTCTCAAAGAAGCACATTCTGATGGCGATGAGAAAAATATGTTTCAATTTTTCAAGCGAGTCAAAGTTAGCCATGGAGTTTTAGATTCGGGCGGCATCAAGCAAGAAGTTTTCTTGACCCGACCGAATCAACAATCAGGCGAACATGGAGTTCTTTGGCCCAACGAACAGTTTGGAAAAATTATTGAGGCCCGTAAAACTCCTTTCCTCTACTTTAACACCTCGTGCTGGTCCATCGGCAAAGTTCCTTTTGAAATTCAAGCCTCCAACAATCCCAAATTCTTTAACATCGCATCAATTACGATGGTAGACACCTTCTACAATCAAGAAGATTCTGCGGTTCTTCAGTTAATGAACGGCGTTTTGGAGCAAAAAGATTTCAATACAATTCGAAGTGAATATTTAGTTAAAAATCCCGAAAATCAAGCCGGAGAAAATAACGTTTTTGTATTCCCAGGACAGGAAGAATATACCGCAGGAGTAGCGAGTAAATTGTCGATCGCGATTTCTCTTGAAGTGAATATGTACGATTCCAAAGGCGTAAAAATGAATATCGGTGACGTCTCACATTGAACTGGAAGCGGAGTGTTGATAATAGTTCTCAAAATCATTGACACTCCGGAGTCTCTTTTTTATTCAAAGGTCTCTATTGACTAAAAGGAGACCCTAAATGAATTCGAAAAATTTTTTCAAAGCTCTTGGATTAACTAGCGCCATTTTTTGCTTTGCCGAAATTCGCGCCGATGAGCACCCACTGACTTCTATAAAAGGCGAGTTTGTGGATTTAAAAAGCAGAGGTCATGGGTTTTCAGGCTCCATCAATGATTATCTTGTTTCCGGAAATTTTGATTCAGGCACCGGAGCTTCGAGTTTCAATGCTTTGATAAATGACTCTTGGATTCAGGGGTCATTTCAAAAAATTGAAGGTGTCATAAAGGGTGGAATGAGTTTTCCATTTGGTGACACGGTTTTAAAAGTGAATGCCGAATTCAAATTGCTCGATATGAATGGCGGTCGCATTATATTTTTGATCGATTCTAAAGAAGTCATTGTAAGCGTGGATGCTGAAAAAATTGAACACAATCATTTCATCAACCCCACTTTCAAAAGCTCCCTTGGCTCCAAAGAGCTGATTTATCGGTTGGAGGGACAATCCGGTCCAGGATACAGCGTGCATCTTGCAATGATGATCACAACTTTATTTCAATTTGATGAGCAGCAGTTATTTTTAAATTATCGAAAGCTTGCTCAAACTTTAGCGACTTACTCCCAACGCGAAGATTCTGTTGCTGAAACGATTCGCATAGTAGGAAACGATTTGGCTGAGATGGGATTGCAATTGATGACTCGTTACCAAGCTGCAAATCCCATTTGCACCGAGCAGTACAATGTGATTCGAAGTGATCGGTCAAGACACCCATCGATGAGTTTAGAAGAAATCGATAGCAGATATCACGATGGTGTGGGCTTGCCACAGGCTCCTCGTCATTGCTATTTGGGTCGTGCGTTGTGGGTACATCCCTTTATGAATTCTCTTCGAGCGGGCGAGGCCATAACTGCCGAAGAACGAGCCATCATCGTGGATGAATTTTTAGAAGTCGCTGGACACGTGGTTCGCTTGAAAAAAAATATTGATGCTCCGCCCATCCCATAAAAAATCCTGCCGAAATTTTGACAGCTTATCTGTTGTCTTTGATTTAAGTATTGCTAACATCGCTCACTATGGAAATTGTAAGCATCGGTGGAATTTTAATTCTTATAGCTCTCGCGGCACTTGTAGCGATTGCAAAACTTTTTTTGGTCAACGTAGGCTCCGATGAAATTGCGATCACCGAGCGGCAATATTTAGGTGGCGAGTTATCACCTGGGAGAGTTTTTGCTCAGGCTGGTGAAGTGGGTGTGAATGCAAACTACCTAGCGCCGGGACTCCATGTGGTGTTCTGGCCCTTTACGAGAGTGCTTAAAAAGCTAAAATTTTTAACTGTCGGTCCCAACGAAATTGCCGTGATCGAAGCTGTGGATGGAGAAAATTTACCTGCCGGTCGCATATTTGCTGATGATGTAGCGGGTGAAGCTCACAACAATTTTCAAGAGCCGGTTAATTTTTTAAAAAATGGTGGAATTCGGGGGAAACAACTTCGATTCTTGACCAACGGAACATTTAAAATTCATGGGGAACTTTTTAAAGTCACAACTGCGCCGGTTGTGAATATTGCCACTGATGAATTAGGAATTGTAGAGGCAACAGACGGACAAGCATTGCCAGCAGGACGAATTTTTGCAGAAGATCCGGCGGGAGATGCGCATGAAAATTTTCAAAACCCTGCGATGTTTATGGAGAAAAAAGGGATTCGTGGCAAACAACTCAGATATCTCACTAACGGGACCTTTCGAATCCATCCCAATCTTTTTCGAGTTACGAGAATTAAAAAAACAAAAATTCCGGAAGGAAAAATTGGGGTCATTACCGCGACTGACGGTGCACCACTGAAAACTGGACAGCTGTTAGGGCATAGCATTGAAGGCCATGATGATTTTCAGAAACCCGAATTTTTCCTGAAGCGCAATGGAGAAAAGGGCCCGCAAATTGATTTTCTAAGACCTGGTAGCTACAACATTAATACCGACGTTTTCACTGTTGAAATTCGCGATGCCGTGACAATTCTTGAGAATGAAATTGGCATTGTCGAAGCTCGCGATGGTTTGCCCATGCTTCGAGAAGAAGTCGTTGTGAAAACTCCTGAAGGACATAACAATTTTCAAGATGGCCAAACCTTTTTAAACAATGGGGGCAAACGCGGTCCCCAGGAAAATATTTTGACTCCCGGCACCTACTACATCAATCCCTACCTTTTTACGGTTACCAAGAAAAAACAAACGCGCGTGATTCAGGGCGAAGTTGCAGTTTTGATTTCCAATGTGGGTAGGGATCCTGAAGAGTATTCACCCGAAGGCGCACACGGCGATCCCAAAACGCGTCACGTGGTTCCGAAGGGCTTTCGCGGAATTCAAAAAGATGTATTAGGTCCTGGTTCCTACAACATCAATCCCTTGGCCTATCAGGTAATTATTATCCCCACGACAACTCGATCAGTAGACTGGAGTGGCGAAAACTCCACCAACAAAGATCGTTCGTCGTTTGATCCTTTCCAAGTGGTTTCTTACGATGGTTTTCCGATGCAAGTTGAAGTAAGATGTCAGTATCGGATTCTTCCCGAAAACGCGCCTCATGTGGTTCAAAAAATTGGTTCCATTGAAGAACTTGAGCGGAATGTGATTCACCCTCAGATTGACGGTATTTTTAGAGCGCAGGTTTCAAAATCTCCAGCGATTTCGTATCAACAAAATCGCGCAGAAGAACAAAAACTTGCTGAGGAGGCGATTAAAGCCGATCTCAATAAATACAAAGTAGAAGTTGTATCGGTGATGATTACGAACATTCATTTGCCCGAACAATTGATGAAGACCACCCAACAGAAAAATTTGGCTGAGCAAGAAAAATCAATGTTCGATGCCAAACGCGAAGCAGAACTCAGACGTATCGAATTCGAAAAATCAAAAGCAGAAGCCGATGCGCAGTTAAAAATTGTGACAGCCGAAGCAGGCATTAAAGTCGCGCAACACGAGGCAAGGCAAACCGAAGAACGCGCGCGAGGTGATGCGCAGCGTGTGAAGATGTTGGCTGAAGCGGAAGCCCTGAAAACCAAGCAAATTGGGGATGCAGAAGCATCAGTCGTGCAATCAAAGGGTGAAGCCCAAGCAAAAGCTTATCGCGACCAAGTTGCAGCGCTAACGGCGCAAGGCGTGACGGCTGTGGAAGTTGTCAAATCGATTTCTGGTGCGGGATTAAAAATTACTCCTGACATTTTGATCCAAGGAGACGACGGTGGATCGAATGTGGGAGGGCTATTGCAAATTCTCTTGGCCCAGGTAGCAGGTAAAGGGGTCAAAAAAATGAAGGAAGACTCATCCGGAATTTAAATCCCAACATTGGAAAAACTAAATTCACCAGATTGAAGTTCTAAATTCTCTCCTGAGTCTAGAACTTTGACTTGTAAAGCGCCGTTCCGAAAATTGATACCGCTGGCTACGCATTCCACTTTCTCGGATAAGTCTTGGGGGTTCTTGAAGTAGTGACCCTTTTTTCCGATCATAGGCATCATGGCGCTTTTTAACTGTAATTGTAGCAAATCTGCAAATCCACCATTCGACTGAAGAATTTGACTTTCGAGCTTAAAAATCTCCAAGGCCAAACTTTCCAACCAAAGATCAAGATTTTTGAAAGGAACTTTGGTGAGAGTACTTAAAGAGATGGCGTTTCCAATAGAAGGGTCCACGGAGTGAACATTGACGCCTACCCCAACAACAAGAATACTGTTTTTGAGCTCAAGTAAAATCCCTCCCAGTTTTTGAAATTGTCCGCCGGAGTTTTCCACCATGATGTCATTTGGCCATTTGATAAAAAAATTCACATCAGGGTGAAAAATTTTTAAAACATTGAACATTGCAAGGCCACTTAAAAGACTTAACTGAGGGACCTTTGCAGCTTTCACTCGCGGTCGAAAAGCTAAAGAGGCTAAAAAATTACCTGATCCTGTATCGAGCCAATGACGGCCAAGTCGCCCTCTGCCTTGAGTTTGAAGATCAGTACGCACTCCAAGAAAATGATCGTTTTCTGAAAATAATCGAAAAGCTTGGTCTTGGGTGCTAAGACACTCTTTTAAAGAGACTTGGCGAAAACGAAAATTTTGCACATAGATGAAATGCTAGGCAATCCTTGAAATGTCAAGATTTCTAAAAAACAGAGGCTCAAAAGGAAGTGGCATTTGAAAAGGAAGCGTCATCGGGGGCTCTTTGCTTTCTTGAAGCCGAGTCCCCAAGCCAATCAATCGCAAAGGGCTGGGATATTTTTTCCAAAGTGTATCAAAAATCTCCTCAAAATCGACACAAGTAGGAATACCTTGAAATTGCTTTTCGTGTGTGTGACTTTGAAAATCAAAAGATTTTATTTTTACCAAAATTCCTTTTATTGACGCCAAAAGTTCTTCCTTTATCATGCGAGACTTCCAATCGTCATAAAGCTCTGCAATTTTTTGTTTGAAAAGGACAACAGACTGAATATCTTGAGCAAAAGTTTCTTCTACACTCAAAGTGCGTGGTGCCCCAGCCTCGACCAATGGGCGTTCATCGAGTCCGTGCGACATGGCAAGAATTTCGGAACTTCGGCTTCCAAAAACACTTTCTATTTTTTCCATTGGGGCTACTTGTAAATCGCCACAAGTGAGAATCCCTAATTGTTGAAGTTTTAATGTCGTCACTTTACCAATCCCCGAAATTTTTCCAACATGAAGTTTGGGGACAAACTGCGAAACTTTGTTTGGAGGTATCACAAAAATTCCAAAAGGTTTGCGCCAGTCACTGGCAACCTTTGCTAAAAATTTATTTGGGGCAACACCGATCGAAATGCTTAAAGAGAGTTCTTTTTTAATTCTATTTTGAATTTCGATCGCAGTTTGCGACGCGCTTCCAAACCTCGTGGAAGATTCAGTCACGTCAAGATAGGCTTCATCCAGGGAAAGTGGCTCAATAAAATCGCTGTATTCTTTTAAAATTTTAAAAACTTTTTGGCTCTCCATTTTGTAGAGCGAAAAATTTGGGGCAAGTAAAATAAGCTTGGGACACAAGCTCAGTGCCATACTCGAAGGCATAGCGGCTTTGACGCCAAATTTACGAGCCTCATAATTTGCAGTACACAACACACTCCGGCTTTTGGGTGGGCCACCGATGCCAACCGGGAGGCCAATCAACTCATCGCAATATTTTTCTTCGACTGCAGCATAAAAACAATCAAGATCGACGTGTAGAATTTTGCGTTGCAAATTTTGGAACGTCACTCCTACAATGTACCATACAAATGTATGGAGTCAAGGGTGACGTCCAAGAAGCCACTCAGCTAAGGCTCAGTTTCAAACTTAATTGTCAAATTCCTCATCGAGGAGTCTTAAATCGATACCGCCCTGCGAGACAATATTTTGTAGTGTCGAGAGAGCGCTAAACCATGCCATTTCATCACGACGTTTCGCACTAGCCACAATTGCGTGGCGGGGTGCAAATTCAAAAGCATCGACTTCGACTTGGTGACTGACCAAATCTTCTCGCATTTCAGCAGGAATGAGAGAGAGAAGATAGCCCTGTCCATAATTTCTAAAAAACTGAGAGTTTCGCAGCCTCAAAAATTTAAAGGAATCTTTAACATCTAAATCTTTTCGGCCAGTCCACGAGCCCAAAAATTCGGTTCGTTCAACGCTTTTCTTGAAAGGACAATTAGGAAAAAATGGAATTCCCATTTCAAAGCAACCCGCTTCATAGCTATTGCGACTGCCATTGTGTGAGTCCACCCAATCTTCTAGCCGTGAATCCAATTCCCGTTGAGAAAAAGTTTTCAAAAATTCATCAAAATTTTCATGAAACACCGTACGGTAGAAAACTCTCAGATTTGTCAGTTTTTCGTGCTTCCACAAATCAGCAAAAGGCAAGGAATAAAGCAAATCGCGAGGATAGTGACGATCAAGTTGTACCAAAAGATTTTTTCGCTCGGAATTTCGAAGAGTCTTGTCAAATTGATCATTGGTGAAAATTAGATCGCTGAAGGATAAATCATCCTTCACTTTTGGATCATTAGAATTTTCGTCAGAAAGGATCGAAAGTGTGTAACTATCTCCTTCTGAAATGCGGCCCCAAAGGAGTTTTTTATTTTGTCGCTTGGACGAGTTCGCTAGAACAAATTCAGCTACCGAATTGTCTTCATTCCACGAAGTGATTTCGTGAGCATCGCGATCCGAATCTCTGCGATAGCCTGCGATGGCTCCGCCTAGATCCATAAAATCTTTGCTTGAGACAAAGTCACTAATAGCTTTAAAGACGCGCTTGATACGCTTTTCGGAATCTGGTTTTGAGGCATCTTCGATCGAAATTTTTTCGGCCATCTCGAAGCTTTGATAGTACATTTTGCTCAAGTCGATTTCGTTTGAAATGGGATTAAAAATTTTCTCAGTTGCAAATCTAAAGCCCCCACTGAAAAAATTATCATAGGCTTCACGTGCATCAGGGGAGTTAAGATCAAACACCATATCGCTAAAGAAAATTTTACCCTTCAGACGATGTCCACCGATCTCGATAATTTTCTTCATGAAGACTCTGTCGATGACGTCATCTGCATATTTGTAGTCGACAAGTTCAAAAAAGCGAATGCCGGCGTTTCCGACAAGTCCATTAGATTTTTGGGCGATCAGACGAACTCGAATTTTGTCATTTCGGAGTTTATAGAATTGAACTAAAAAATTCCCCGATGAAATATACGCGGCAGAAGCTTTGGCTTCGATGACACCCCATTCCTCGGCCGTTTGTGCTCCAACAGCAAAGCTAAGGTTCATAGGGATCTCAACCAAGGTCCCTTGCTGCATTCGATTTTTTGCGAGGTCTGCATTGATGGGAATATTTTTAAATGAAAACTGGGGCCAAGCTTTCAAGGCGTCGATTTGTTTTTCAAATTGACGGTGATAGTGGACGGCGGCACTGCGTCCAATACTCACAAAAAATGGTGCATCGATTTCCTCCAGATAGGAGCCAGCATTGATACCCAGACCTAAGGACCATTTATCGGAGCGTAAAAAATTACGATTCCGGTAAGCGGGCTTCACTTGATAGTTGTATTTGGAATTTAATCCTACGCCGCCTTCAGAGATTTTAAAAAGATCAATTCCAAATTTGATATCAATTCTGGTGAGCTCTTTTTTGAGTCGATCTTTGGATTCTCTTTGTGTGCTAACGAGAGGCACTTTGAGGTTTGGGATTTCGGCAAATACCTTTGTGTTGAAAACGCTTAATAGAAAGAATGAAAAATAGAGTTTGGCGATAAAATTTTGTATGTGCATGCCTCTAAATTTAGAGGGATAACAAAAACATTACAAAATTTTGACGGGATGATCCTTGAAAGAGTGTCCCAAGCGGCAAAGTGGGAACGGCCTGATTGGAGTTGTTAAATCTTTCACTGTGAGCCGCGAAGTGGGTATGAAGAAGGCAAAACTGAGCGCGCGCGACAGTGTTTTTGCTTGGATATTGATTTGATTTTTATGGCATCTCGTGGATTCTAGGATCTTTTATGCATAGGCGTAGG